>ERZ827150.182-NODE-182-length-98970-cov-15.506030_pt1 | contig 98970 bp, 88 predicted proteins | sample MGYA00519779_ERZ827150 | MGnify/ENA primary metagenome ERZ827150 (study PRJEB31778, sample SAMEA3449267) | human gut metagenome | biome: human gut; feature: human-associated habitat; material: faeces | place: United Kingdom | collected 2010/2012 ...
ATTTTAAATTGTTAAACTTTATTTAAACCGTCCGGAGTTTACCGGACATGTATGATTTAACTTTATTACTTTATGAAAAAAACATTGACTATTGGGTTGTTGCTCATGTTCGCATCCGCGATATGTGCTACGACAGTGACTGCCTCTGAAGTCAGGAGTACCGACTCAGAGCTTCAGAAGACGGTCAAGATTTCGGGAGTAGTTCAGAACGCGGCCGGCGAGCCTGTTCTGGGCGCTACCATTCTCGAAAAAGGCAGCACTTCCAACGGTACCACTTCGGCTGTAGACGGCAGCTTTACTCTGACCGTTCCCGAAGGCGCTACTTTGGCAGTCTCTTACATCGGCTACCTCCCGGTAGAGGTTAAGGCCTATGACGGTATGATCGTACGCCTCGAAGAGGATACACAAGCGATTGACGAAGTCGTTGTGGTAGGTTTCGGTACTCAGAAGAAAGCCAACCTGACCGGCGCCGTTTCGACAGTCGACGTGGCAAAAGCCTTCGACAGCAAACCGATCGTTGACGTAACCAAAGGTCTTCAGGGCGTTGTTCCGGGCCTGTCTATTACGTTTAACAATGCCGATATGGGTACTTCGGCCGACATCCGTATCCGTGGTGTATCGTCAGTCAACGGTACCAACCGTCCTCTGATCCTGCTGGATGGTGTGGAGATCAGCGACCTGTCGTTTGTTAACCCCGACAACATCGCCAACATCTCCGTGCTGAAGGATGCATCGTCGGCATCGATCTACGGTACCCGTGCTGCATACGGTGTTGTATTGATCACCTCGAAAGACGGTTCGGAAGTTAAGGACAAGGCTCAGATCACCTACTCGAACAACTTCGCATGGAACGAGCCTATCGGCGCACCTAAGTATGCAACCGGTTACGACCTTCCCAAATCGATGGAAATCGTAATGTTGGCTCAGAAGAACACCAACGGTGGCGATATCGAGGCGTTCGGTATGTACTACAAGGACATTATCGATCCTATCCGCAACTGGTTGGACAACTACTGGGGCCAGGATCTGGGCGAGGTTTACGTTTACGGACGTGACTATACCTATACTTCTGGCGGCGTTGCACAGTTTTACCGTGTTGCGGATCCTCAGAAAGAGATGTTGAAGACCGGTTTCCAGCACAACCACAACCTCTCGATCTCGGGCAACTCGGGCAAGACCAACTACAACATTTCGATGAACTACTACAAACAGGACGGTTTGTTGAAGAAGGCTACCGAGCAGAGCATGCAGCGTGTTACGGCCAACATCTCGACCAACTCTCAGATCAAGAAGTGGTTGCGTATCGGAACGAAGGTGATGTACACCGAACGAGTATTCAAATATCCTTACGGCAACTCGGGTAGCGGCAACCTGTTTACCTATGCAATGCGTTTCCCGACCAACTTCCCGTATGGTATTTCTGACGGTGGTTACGACGCTTCGACAGGCCAGTATATAAACGAAACGGCTCGCGGCGCTGAAGGCCTCTACTTCCGTCACGGTAACGGTTTCGTAGCAAACTATCCCGTTCAGAAACAGCGTGACGACTATCTGCGTATCGGCGGAAACGTTGACATCACTCTCGCCAAAGGTCTGACCTTCCATGGCGACTACACCCGCTCGACTCTGAACTATATGCTGAACTCGGTTGCTTATCCGGTATACGTTGCAAACTGGTGGTCGTCCTACTCGCCCAAGTATGCACTGCTCAACTCGGATAACGTTGGCAGAACGATTGTCAAGACTGCAGCCAATGCGTTCAACGCCTATTTCGACTACAACTTCACGGTTGCCAAAGACCATGACTTCGCAATTAAACTCGGTTTCAACTCGGAAGATTACTACTATAATAATATAGGTATTTCGTCGGACAACTTGTTCAACTCCGACTTCCCGATCCTTGACCTTACCGAGATGAGCGCTCAGAGCACCGCCAGCGAAGCAAAACGTATGCGTGCATCGGCCGGTTTCTTCGGACGTATCAACTATAGCTGGAAAGACAAGCTGCTGCTCGAGTTGAGCGGCCGTTATGACGGATCGTCGATGTTCCGTACCGACCAGCACTGGGGCTTCTTCCCGTCGGGTTCGATAGGTTACCGTCTGTCGGAAGAGGAATTCATGAAGAATCAGGATGTTATCAGCAACTTGAAGATCCGTGCATCTTACGGTGCAATCGGTAGCCAGGATATCGCCGGTTCGACTTCGAACTTCTATCCTTTCATGACCACTATCGGCTATGATAGACTCGACTCTTCGCTTAGCGGTTGGATCGATCCTGCAAACCCGAACTCTGCATTGGCATACTTCGGCATGCCGGGCGTAGTCGGCTCGTCGATGACATGGGAGAAGATCCGTACCATGAACGTCGGTCTGGATATGGGCTTCTTCAACAACGAACTGAATGTAACCTTCGAATGGTATCAGCGTAATACGATCGGTATGCTTGTTCCCCGTAACCAGGTTCCGTCGCAGGGCGGTTTCCCGAGCATGCCTAAGGAGAACGGTGGTGACATGCGTACCCGCGGTTGGGAGTTGCAGTTGGATTACAACCACACTTTCAAGGGCAGCGGCCTGTCGGTATATGCAACCTTCACGCTGTCTGACAACAAGTCGAAGATCACCAAATGGAACAACTCGACCAACATGCTGACCAGCAACTACGAAGGCAAGGAATGGGGCGAAATCTGGGGCTTCAAGACCGCAGACCACTACTTCACTGCCGATGAGGCTGCCAACGGTGTTCAGACTGTCAATGGTGTTGTAGACATCAACGACGTTTACCAGTACGAATTGTGGAAGGGCGCCTTCCGTTACGGCGAAGGTGACGTTAAATACGTCGACGTAAACGGTGACGGTGTCGTAGATTCTGGTTCGGGTACGGTTGACGATCACGGTGACTTGATCCGTATCGGTAACACCCTGCCTCGTTACGAATACGCTCTGCGTCTTGGCCTGGCATGGAAGGGCATCGACTTTGAGATGTTGTTCCAGGGCGTCGGCAAACGTGATTTCTGGACCACATCGAGCCTTATCCTGCCGTTCACGCAGTCGCGTAGTATGGCAATCTACACCAACCAGTTCGATTACTATACTCCGGAAAATCCCGATGCCAAGTTCCCGCGTCCGTATATCGGCCACTATGGCTCGACTGTTAACGGTCTGCCCAACAACGGTAACAACAACTACTATTCGCAGACCAAATATCTGAGCGACTTCTCGTATCTGCGTCTTAAGAACGTCACTCTGGGTTATACTCTGCCGCAGAAATGGACCGAGAAAGTCTATATTCAGAAAGCACGTGTATACTTCAGCGTTCAGAACTTGCTGACCTTTGATCACCTCGACGGTGCAATCGACCCCGAGTTGAATCAGAATGCTACGGCCGATACCGGTGGACGTAACAACCCGTTCTGCCGTACATGGTCTTGCGGTCTCCAAATTACTTTCTAACAATTAATGGATAGTTAAGATACACATATGAAACGTTTTAAAATATTAATACTGGCAATTGCGACCGTTGGCCTGTTCGGTTGCGAAAACTATCTCTCCCAGGAGCCGCAGGATGCATTCCCCGATTCGCCGGCATTCTGGAGTAATGAAACAGTACTGGAACTCGAGACCAACTATTTCTATTCGGCATTCCAGAGCTACGGTACTGCACATAACGGGCAATACTACTCGGAGTCTATCTCGGACGACTATTGCGGTGGCTACTCTGAGTTTCCAGCTACTGTTCCGGCCTCGAATGGCGTATGGACAAGTTCTTATCAGGAGATTCGTCGTGCGAACATCATCCTGAACCGTATGAAGGACATGTCGCTGACGGATGAGGCTCGTGCTCACTGGGAAGGTTTTGCACGCTTCTACCGCGGTCTGCAGCACTTTGACCTGGTTCGTGAATTCGGCGACTGCGTATGGGTTGATACCGAAACCGACATCGACGACAGCCTTACGTTGAGCAATCCGCGTAACGACCGTGCCGATGTAATGAAGAATGCTTGCGCAGACATGCAGTATGCAGGCGAAAACTGCCGCGAAGGTGGTCAGAATACCTTCGGCAAGTATGTTGCATGGGCTCTTCTGTCGCGTGCCGCTCTTTACGAAGCTGCTTGGCAGAAATATCATGAGAACAATACCACCAATGCAATCTATTTCTATGAGATTGCCAAGAATGCTGCTTATCAGATCATCAGCAGTGGTAAATACTCGGTTCATGAAGACTATGCTTCGAACTACATCTCGCCCGACCTGACCGGCAACAGCGAAATGATTCTGTTCAAACAGTTCATCCGCAACAGCAACATCACAATCGCTCATGGTCTGCACGGATATTCGACCTCGTCGACCGCTATCTGGGGCCTTACCAAGAGCGCCGTTGAATCGTTCGTGAACAGCGACGGTCTGCCGATCTATCAGAGCCCGCTGGGTTACAGCGATGAGACTGTAGATGAAGTAATGGCTAACCGTGATGCCCGTCTGGGTCACATTGCCAACGACTCCGTGCTGATGCTCAGCAACTACTCGTGGCTCAACGGTATGAACGCCACTACCGGTTACTGGACAACCAAGTTTGTCAGCTGGGACTATCTGTGGGGATCGGCCAACAACCTGGCTCCTTACAACGATACCGATGGTCCGGTTTACGCCTACGGCGAGGTTCTGGAGAACTATGCTGAGGCTTGCGCCGAGCTGGCATCTCTGGGTGCTTACACGATTACTCAGAACGACCTCAATATTTCGGTTAACGAACTGCGTGAGAAACATGGTAAAGTTCCTGCTCTGACTCTGCAGGGCCAGGATGGCGTATCGGTTAACGGTACCGTTATTCAGGCCGACCCGAAGAACACGTTCGGTGTCAACACCCTGCTGTGGGAGCTCCGTCGTGATCGTCGTAGCGAGTTGATGTGCGATGGCCAGCGTTATAACGACCTTATGCGTTGGAAGATGGGTTCGTGCCTCGACTTCGACAAGAATCCTGACGGATTCGTAGGTGCAAGCAAAGATGCCGTTCTGGCTTACATCAATGCTACCTACAATGATGATATCCACGATGCTGAGAGCGCAGAAGCCTCTATTAACGCTGTTAATGCAGGTCAGTTCTGGTATGATATCGAAGGTAAGACTTACGTTTCGGCATTCAATGTTCCGAGCAACTGGCGTAAGTTCGACGAAAACAAAAACTACCTCTCGCCTATTCCTTCGAGCGAGAGCCTGCTGAATCCGAACCTGTTACCGAACAACCCAGGATGGGAGTAAAGTATTATAGGTGAATATTAGTTAGTAAGAAGGGGATCGGGCAGTAATGCCCGATCTCTTTTTTTGCGTGATGGTGTAATTTATACGCGTGGCGACGACAGTTTGCCACGTTTTTTGTAATTTTGAGGTGTCGTAACACCTCATCGACCGTGAATGGCCGATCGGCTGAATCGATATTGACTATGTATGAATATGACGACAGAACGGTAATTACACTCGATGCCGGCGGAACCAATTTCGTTTTCGGAGCCATCCGGGCCAATGAGTTTGCGGTTGATCCGATCGTATTGCCGTCGCATGCGGACAATCTGGATGAATGTCTGAAGACGATTGTCGAAGGGTTCGAGCGGGTAATACTCACTCTGGACAGAGATCCGGTTGCGATCAGTTTTGCTTTTCCGGGGCCGGCCGACTATTCTCGCGGCATTATCGGCGGGTTCATGCCCAATTTCCCATCCTTCAGCGACGGGGTTGCCTTGGGCGACTTCCTGCAGGAGCGTTTCGGGCTGCCGGTTTGGATCAACAACGATGCCGATCTGTTTGCCTACGGTGAGGCGCTGGCCGGGGCATTGCCCGAAATCAATGCCCGTCTGGAGGCTGCCGGCAGCATCAAGAGGTTTCACAATCTGCTGGGATTTACATGGGGGACGGGTTTTGGTTTCGGAATGGCAGTCGGCAACCGGATGCATCGCGGCGACAACTGCTGTATCGAAATATATTGCCTGCGCAACCGTATGTATCCCGATTCGATTGTCGAGGACAGTGTTTCGGTTCGCGGCATAAAGCGAGTTTACGGAGAACTGTCGGGAGTGGCGGACCACGGGCTCGAACCGAAGGATATTTATGAGATAGCGGCCGGAGAGAGGCCTGGAGATCGTGTGGCTGCAATGGGGGCTTTCGAAGAGTTCGGGCGGATTGCTGGAGATGCCTTTGCGACGGTGGTATCGCTGTTGGATGGACTGATCGTGGTGGGAGGCGGTCTGACCGGTGCCCGCCGTTTCATCATGCCGTCGCTGCTGGCCGAGATGCGTGGTACGATCGGTCGTATTCCGGCCGGTGAGAGAACCGAACGTATTCCGCTGGCAGTGTATGATCTGGATGATGACGAACAGTTCGAACGTTTCGCCCGGGGTGAACAGCAGCAGTTGCGTGTTTACGGCAGCAATCGGAGTGTAGTGTACGATTCGGAGAAACGGACCGGAATAGTATTTTCGAAACTTGGGGCGAGTCGGGCGGTATCGCTCGGCGCCTACGCATATGCTCTCAATGAGTTGGACAATAGAAAGTAAACCTGAACAATATGAAAAAGAGATGTCCCCGTTGCGGAAGCGAATTGGAATGCCTCCACAACCAACCCGAACAATGTTGGTGCAGCACGGTGTCGCTGACGCCGGAGTTGCGTGAATATCTTGCATCCAATTTTGAGGGATGCCTGTGCCGCTCCTGTCTTGAGGAGTTGTCGTTGCTGTACGGCGGTGGCCGGCTGCTGTCATCGGAACATATCACTACCCCGGTTCAGATAGGCAGGCTGGCCGCATTGGCCGATGAGGTTTGGCATGAGTTTTTTGTCTCGATACTCTCGGCCGAACAGATCGATTATATGGTTGATCTGTTCCAGTCGTCGCGGGCTTTGACCGTGCAGATAGCATCCGGTTATGAATATTATATCTTCAATTCTGCCGGCCGGAATGTAGGATACACGGGCATAAAGGCCGAAGATGGCCGGCTGTTTCTGAGCAAACTGTATGTGTCGCGACAGTTCCGCGGGCAGGGATTTGCGTCTCAGGCGCTCGATTTCGTCATTCGTCGTGGCCGCATGCTCGGATGCCGTGCGATATGGCTGACGGTCAACCGTCATAACCTACATGCGATCGACGTCTACCGTCATTGGGGATTCGAGACCCTGCGTGCGGAGGTGACCGATATCGGTGAAGGATTCGTAATGGATGATTTCATAATGGAACTGCCCTTGGAGTAAGCCGAATGGAGCAGCTCCTGCGGAGGATATTCAAGATCCTCAACAGGTTACAATCTGTAACTTAAGTACGTTTATCGGATCACGCTGATTAACAGCGTGATCCGATAAATTTTTATTGCAATAAAGCAAATTGTAGGCTGTTTATGTTACGAATTAACGCAATTTTGTTACATTTGCAATTGGGTTAAGTTATTCAAAAGTTAGGTTAGTGTATGAGAAGATCCTCCATGCCTGACCCCGCAGGTCTGTATGCTCCGGAAAATGAGCATGATGGATGCGGGGTGGGCCTTGTCGTGAATATCAACGGCAGCAAATACCATGAAATCGTGGAAAGCGGTCTGCAGGTGCTCGAACACATGGCGCACCGCGGAGCCGAAGGCGCCGACAACAAAACGGGTGACGGTGCCGGAATAATGGTACAGATACCGCATGAATTTATTCTACTGCAGGGGATTCCGGTTCCGGAAAAGGGGCGTTACGGCGTAGGAATGCTGTTCATGCCCAAAGATCCGGAAGACAGTGCCGAATTCATGCGAATAGTCGAGAAGTCGGTTACCGAATCCGGACTGCACCTGTCGCACATACGGGAAGTTCCGGTCAACTCGGAGATTCTGGGCAGCGAGGCTCAGGCTTGCGAACCCTCTATCCGACAGATCATCGTGACCGGCTGCGACGACCAGCCAAGGCTCGAAAACCGACTCTATATCGTCCGCAAGGCGATCGAACGCTCCCTGCCCGACTCGCAGATCAAGGACAAGAAGAGTTGTTACGTGGTGAGCCTGTCGACCTCGACGCTCATCTACAAGGGAATGTTGTCCTCGCTGCAGTTGCGTGACTATTTCCCCGACCTGACCGATCCATATTTTACGAGTGCGATAGCGTTGGTTCATTCGCGCTTTTCGACCAATACCTTCCCGACGTGGAGCCTGGCGCAGCCGTTCCGAATGGTCGGGCACAACGGCGAGATCAATACAATCCGCGGAAACAGGCTCTGGATGAAGACTTCGGAGGCGGTGCTGCATCCCGACCAGCTGGGTGACATGCAGACGCAGATCAGTCCGATCATCCAGCCCGACATGAGCGACAGTGCCTCGTTCGACAATGCGCTGGAGTTCTTCGTCCGCAGCGGCATGAGCCTGCCGCACGCGCTGGCGATGCTCATACCCGAGAGTTTCAATGACAAGAACCCTATTTCGAGCTCGCTCAAGAGTTTCTACGAATATCACAGCATCTTTACCGAGCCGTGGGACGGGCCGGCTACGATCATCTTCTCGGACGGCCGCTATGCCGGCGGGATGCTCGATCGCAACGGCTTGCGTCCGGCCCGCTGGCTCACCACCAAGAATGGAATGATGGTAATCGCCTCCGAAACGGGCGTGCTGAATATCGCACCGTCGCAGATCGAGGCCAAAGGGCGTCTGCGTCCGGGCAAGATCCTCATGGTCGACACGCTGAAGGGGGAGATACTTTACGACGATGCCATAAAGCGTCAGTTGGCAGAGCGGTATCCCTACAAGGAGTGGCTGCAGAAGAATCGGGTCGTTCTGGATCAGATCACCAGCGGCCGCCACGTGAAACACGAGTTGGAGGACATGCACCGCAAGATGCAGGCCTTCGGTTATACGAGCGAGGATATCGAGCGCATAATCAAGCCTATGGCCAATACGGGTGCCGAACCCGTGGCATCGATGGGCAACGATACTCCGATAGCCGTGCTGTCGCAGAAGCCGCAGCGGCTGTTCAACTATTTCAGACAGCAGTTCGCGCAGGTGACCAACCCGCCGATCGACCCCATACGCGAGGAGCTGGTCATGTCGCTGACGAGCTACATAGGCGCCATTACGGGCAATGCGCTCAATCCTTCGCCCGAATTGTGCAAGGTGGTTAAGCTCTCGTCGCCGATCATTTCGGACAGCGAACTTGATATCCTCCGTAATCTCCGCTACAAGGGCTTCAAGACCATAACGCTTCCCATGCTGTTCCGCGCCGACGGCGGAAGCCGTGCAATGGAGACGGCTATCGAAGAGTTGTGCAATGCCGCCGAGCGGGCCGTCGACGAAGGTTACAACTATATGATCATAAGTGACCGAGACATCTCGCCCGAGATGGCTCCGATACCGTCACTGCTGGCATTGTCGGCCGTGCATCACCATCTGATCGACCGCCGCAAGCGAGCCCAGATAGCAATTATCGTCGAGAGCGGCGAGGTGCGTGAGGTGATGCATGTGGCGTTGCTGATCGGTTACGGAGCGAGCGGTGTCAACCCCTACATGGCTTTTGCCATTCTCAACGACCTGGTTCGCCGTGACGAGTTGCAGCTCGACTACCCGACTGCCGAGAAACACTATGTCAAGGCAGTCAACAAGGGAATGTTGAAGATCATGTCGAAGATGGGTATCTCGACCATACGCAGTTACCGCGGAGCGGCGCTGTTCGAGTCGATCGGGTTGTCGCAATCGCTGCTTGACCGTTACATGGGCGGCGGCACGTCGAAAATCGGTGGTATCGATATCGACGACATTGCGGCTGAAGCGCTCGGTGAGCACGCCAAGGCATTCGGACGGTTGCCTGAAGAGGATTCTCCGCTTGAGAATACGGGCTGTTACTCCTATCGCAAGAACGGTGAGCAGCATGCCTGGAATCCCGAAACCATTTCGCGGTTGCAGATTGCGACCCGGACGGGCGATTACGAACGGTTCAAGGAGTTCACACGAACGGTCAACGAAAAGCCGCATCCGATCTTTCTGCGCGATCTGATGGAGATCGCGAGCGACCGCCGGCCGATCCCGCTCGACGAAGTTGAGCCGGTAGAGACCATTACGTGTCGGTTCGTTACGGGTGCGATGTCGTTCGGTGCGATCAGCAAGGAGGCTCACGAAGCACTTGCCATAGCCATGAACCGTATCGGCGGCCGCAGCAATACGGGTGAAGGAGGCGAAGATCCGGAACGTTATCGCACGGGTGCCGACGGACAGTCGACTCGCAGTGCTATCAAACAGGTTGCATCGGCCCGTTTCGGCGTGAATACGGAGTATCTGGTCAATGCCGACGAGATACAGATCAAGATTGCTCAGGGCGCCAAGCCCGGCGAGGGAGGCCAGTTGCCCGGATACAAGGTCGATGAGATGATTGCACGTACGCGTCACTCGATTCCGGGAATTTCGCTCATCTCACCGCCGCCCCATCACGATATCTACTCGATCGAGGACCTGGCACAGTTGATCTTCGACCTCAAGAATGTCAACCCCTCGGCGCGGATCAGTGTAAAACTGGTATCGGAGAGCGGTGTCGGCACGATTGCGGCCGGCGTGGCCAAGGCCAAGGCCGACATGATACTCATCAGCGGCTGCGACGGCGGTACCGGTGCGAGTCCGGCAAGTTCGATCCGCCATGCCGGTTTGCCGCCCGAGGTCGGCCTTTCGGAGATACAGCAGACGCTCGTGCTGAACAACCTGCGAGGAAAGGTGCGGCTGCAGGTCGACGGACAGCTCAAGACCGGCCGCGATGTGGTTGTCGGAGCGTTGTTGGGAGCCGAGGAGTATGGATTTGCAACGGCTGCGCTGGTTGTCTTGGGGTGCGTGCTGATGCGCAAATGCCACATGAATACCTGCCCGGTGGGTGTGGCTACGCAGAATGAGGAGTTGCGGCGCCGGTTCCGGGGGCGGTCGGAGTATCTGGTAAACTACTTCACGTTCCTGGCCCGCGAGGTTCGCGAACTGCTGGCCTCGATGGGTTACCGCAGTATCGACGAGATTGTCGGCCGGACCGACCTGCTGCGGATGCGACCTCAACCGGCCGGAAGCAAGGCCTCCAAGATTTCACTCGAGAGGATACTCTACCGTCCGTCGGGATGCGAAGGACACAGCATACGCTGTACGGAGGTCCAGGATCACAAGTTGACTGAGGTGAAGGATGTCACGCTGATCAAGGATACCGAAGCGGCGGTCAACGAGCACCGGAGAGTAGATCTTCAGATGCCGATCTACAATACCGACCGCAGTGTTGGGGCGATGCTGAGCGGACATATCACGTCGCTGTACGGTGATGCGGGACTGCCCGATGACAGCATCAATATCACATTCAACGGTTCGGCCGGTCAGAGTTTCGGAGCATTCCTGTGCCGGGGCGTAACGTTCCGGCTCGAAGGCGATGCCAACGACTATCTCGGAAAGGGATTGTCCGGCGGCCGGATCATCGTGGTGCCGCCGCGCGGGAGTTCGTTTGCGGCCGAGGAGAACATCATTGCCGGAAATACGCTTATCTACGGCGCTACGGCGGGTGAGGTATATATCAACGGCGAGGTCGGCGAGCGGTTCTGTGTCCGCAACAGCGGTGCGGTAGCGGTTGTCGAGGGCGTCGGCGACCATGGCTGCGAATACATGACCGGCGGCCGTGTGGTTGTACTGGGAACTACGGGGCGTAATTTTGCGGCCGGAATGAGCGGCGGCATAGCCTACGTATGGAACCGCAACGGTGATTTCGACTTCTTCTGCAACATGGATATGGTAGAGTTGTCGCTGCTCGAGGAGGCTGGCGACCGGCGCGAGGTGCGGACGTTGATCGAGGCGCATTATAACCATACCTCGTCACCGCTGGCGGCCCGGATGCTCGAACATTGGGACGACTATGCCGAGCAGTTCATCAAGGTGATGCCGATCGAATACAAGAAGGTATTGCAGGAGGAGCGTCTGGCGGCCCTCAACCGTAAGATAACAGAAGTTGAACGCGATTATTAGATTCGAGATATGGGAAACCCCAAAGCATTTTTGACGATCCGTCGCAAGGAGGCGGGTTACCGGCCGATCCACGACCGCATATACGATTTTACGGAGGTCGAGCAGACCCTGAATATCGAGGACCGCAAGTTGCAGGCTTCGCGATGTATGGATTGCGGCGTACCGTTTTGCCACTGGGCCTGCCCGCTCGGCAACCGGCAGCCCGAATGGCAGGATCTGGCCAGTCGCGGCAAGTGGAAAGAGGCTTATGAGAATCTGAGTCAGACGAATGATTTCCCGGAATTTACGGGCCGTATCTGCCCGGCGCTGTGCGAAAAGGCGTGCGTGCTTGCGTTGTCGGGTGAAGCGGTTACGATTCGTGAGGACGAGGCCGCCATAGTCGAACGGGCCTTCGAGGAGGGGCACATTGTTGCAAGACCGCCCTTGCGGCGCAGCGGCAAGCGTGTGGCGATCATCGGCAGCGGACCTGCGGGCCTGGCCTGCGCAAACCGCCTGAACAAGGCCGGACACAGTGTTACGGTCTTCGAAAAGGATGAAGCCATTGGCGGATTGTTGCGCTTCGGTATTCCGGATTTCAAACTCAACAAGCAGGTCGTCGACCGGCGGTTGCGGCTGATGCGTGACGAAGGGGTCGAATTCCGCCCGTCGACGTTCGTGGGACGCGACATTTCAGGCCGCGAACTGATGGATCGCTACGATGCCGTATGTCTGGCAATCGGTGCAGGCGTTCCGCGAGATCTGTCTATTGAGGGACGAGATCTGCAGGGGATCTACTTTGCACTTCAACTGTTGCAGCAGCAGAACCGGATCAATGCCGGAGAACAGGTTGCGCCCGAAGAGCGGATCTCGGCCAAGGGCAAACGTGTGCTGGTGATCGGCGGCGGCGATACGGGCAGCGACTGCGTGGGGACGGTGATCCGTCAGGGAGCCGTCGAGGTTACGCAGATCGAAATCATGCCCAAACCTCCGGTGGACTACAATCCCGATACCCCGTGGCCGGCATATCCAAGGATTCTGAAAACCACTTCGTCGCATCAGGAGGGGTGCCGACGTCGCTGGTCGCTCTCATCGCGGCGCTTTATCGGTAAGGATGGTCATGTGACGGGCGTTGAGGTCGAACGTGTGGAGTGGATCAAGGATGAAGCATCGGGACGTCTCGTACCGAAATCGACCGGCGAAATCGAAACCATCGAGGCCGATATGGTCCTGCTGGCAATGGGATTCGTACATCCTGTGCTGGAGGGCGTTGTCGAGGAGCTCGCCCCGAGTCTCGACGGCCGAAAGAATGTCGGGGTGGATGATTCGCAGGCGACCTCCGTTGCAGGGCTTTTTGCCGCGGGGGATGTCTCGACCGGAGCCTCGCTCGTGGTGCGTGCCATAGCGTCGGGCCGCCGGGCCGCCGAAAACATAGACCGCTATCTGCACCGGATCGGTTGATTGCATGAGGCATCGGCTGCCTTGATCAGATTGCTTTGCTGCCGGCCGGAAGGAAGGCTGGCAGTTCATTGCAGACAGTGGGTGCCGGAAAAATGTACCGGTCGCCATGTAAAACAGGAACGGAGAAGTTTTGCAACTTCTCCGTTCCTGTTTGTATGCGTTGCCTGACGGCCTATTTGGCATCGATATGGACACCAGCCACGGCCCGGCCCGAGGGTTCGTTCATGTTCTGGAACGATGCGTCCCAGGCCAGCGCCTCGGCCGTCGAACATGCCACCGACGGTACCGACGGTACGCACTGTGCGGCGGTCTGCGACGGGAAGTGCTCCTCGAATATCGTACGATAGTAGTACTCCTCCTTGTTTCGGGGCGGGTTGATCGGGAAACGCTCGGCGGCATGCTCCATCTCGCGATCCGAAACCGCTTCCGAAGTGATCTTCTTGAGCGTGTCGATCCAGCTGTATCCTACCCCGTCGGAGAACTGTTCCTTCTGGCGCCATGCGACGCTTTCGGGCAGCATGTCCTCGAATGCCTTGCGCAGGATCCACTTCTCGATACGTCCGTCGCGGGCCATCTTGTCGGCCGGATTCAGACGCATCGCCACATCCATGAACTCCTTGTCGAGGAACGGGACACGGCCTTCGACACCCCATGCACTCAGCGCCTTGTTTGCCCGCAGGCAGTCGTAGAGGTGCAGTTTCGAGAGCTTGCGCACCGTCTCCTCGTGGAATTCGCGGGCATTCGGGGCCTTGTGGAAGTAGAGGTAGCCGCCGAAAATCTCATCGGCCCCCTCACCCGACAGAACCATCTTGATACCCATCGACTTGATGACGCGTGCCAGCAGGTACATCGGCGTCGAGGCCCGGACGGTCGTCACGTCGTAGGTTTCGATATAGTATATCACGTCTCGCAGAGCGTCGATACCCTCCTGGACGGTATAGTTTATCTCGTGATGCACCGTACCGATATGTTCGGCCACCTTTCGGGCCGCCGCAAGGTCGGGTGCCCCCTTCAGACCTACGGCAAACGAGTGCAGCTGGGGCCACCATGCCGTGTCACGGTCACCGCTTTCGATACGTCTTGAAGCATATTTCTTTGCCACGGCCGAGATGATCGACGAGTCGAGCCCTCCCGACAGCAGCACCCCGTACGGGACATCCGACATCAACTGGCGTTTTACGGCCGCTTCGAGCGCTTCGCGCAGGGTGCCGATGTCCGACTTGTTGTCTTTCACGTTGTCGTAGCTCTCCCAGTCGCGTCGGTACCAGCGGGTCATCCGGCCCTCCTTGCTCGACCAGTAGTGTCCTGGCAGGAACGGCTGGATCGTTGTGCAGACCCCTTCGAGCGCCTTCAGTTCGGAGGCGAAATAGAACTGCTCCTCGCGGTCCCAGCCTATGTAGAGCGGAATAACGCCTATGTGGTCGCGGGCGATGAGATAGACGTCGTTTTCGATATCGTAGAGCGCGAATGCAAAGATGCCGTTCAGATGTTCGAGCAGGTCGACGCCGTATTTGCGGTAGAGGGGAAGAATCACCTCGCAGTCCGAACCGGTCATGAATTCATACTCTCCGGCCAGGCTTTCGCGGATCTGGCGGTGGTTGTAAATTTCGCCGTTGACGGCCAGAACCAGTTTTCCGTCGCGGCTGAACAGGGGTTGTCCGCCCGACTGGGGATCGACAATCGAAAGGCGTTCATGCGCCAGGACGGCTTTTTCGCCGCAATAGATGCCCGACCAGTCGGGACCGCGATGCCGTATCAATTTGGACATTCCGAGCACCCGCTGACGCAGTTCGGCACCCGGATGGCGCAGATCGAATACTCCTACAATTCCACACATAGGATTTCAGATATTAACACGTATTGACACTAAAAAATAACCTTTTGTACGCCTGATTCCGGCACGGTTTCAGTCCGGCAGCTGTGACATGGCCGGACAACCGGGCGGATCATGCGGGGCGCACGGCCGCAGTATCAGAAGTTTTCGTCGGGATTTCCGCTCTTCTCCTTGCGGATCTCCGGTATGGTCTCGTCGACATCGAAATCGAAGCCCATACGTTTTCCTGTCGGGAACTTCGAAATCTCCATCTTGGTATTGAACTGTTCGACGGTAGCTGTTTTTACGCTGCTGTACGGCGGTACGAACAGGTCGAAATCGAGGGCATATTCGATGGCCGACTCCAGAATGTCGATTATCGCCTCGCGATCGATCCTGGCCGCTCCGAAATGGCGGAAATTGTAACGTTCCTGATTCTTGCCCTCGACAAAGAACGACTTGTCGGTATTGATGAATAACCGTCCGATCAGATAACCTTCGTCACCGTTGCGGTTGTAGCGGAACGAATCGGAGAGGAAGTTGTAAATCTTAATCATTCCGCAGTAGCTGCGGCTGTGGTCGTCCCGTACGTAAGGTACGCTGCTCACGGGATGAGATGCGTCGAAATCGAATACGTTCGTATGCATCATGAATATCAGCATTTCGCCGGCGATCTGAATCTGAGCTTCATATTTGCCGCGGTCGCGGTATTCGATGCGTACCCGCTTGTCGAGTTTGCCTTCGAGTTCGTCGTCGAATTCCGACGCCATTTCGAGCAGACACTCCTTGAGCTGTCCGAATGCGGCAAACGTATTGTCGAAAACCTGTTGTTTAAGATTCGATTTTCTAATCAGGGTCTCCAGAATCTCGGCTCTGTGACCCAATGTATCACCATCCATAGTATATTGTTAGTTTAACCTGTTCATAACCTGACTCCATTGCAATCCTCATATCCGCCGTGGAGACTATTTGAGCCTCAGACGCATGCCTTCGGAGAGCGAAGCATCTTTCGCGCAACGGTTGAGGGCGGCCAGACGTGCCAGCCTGATTCCGTAACGCTGCGCCACGTCACGCAGGGTTTCACCCTTCTCGACCGTATGGTGGAGGGTAATACCCATGTATCGGCTCGGCTTGCGTTGAAGGAATACCCGGTCTCCGGCTTTGAGCGATGCTCCGTCGGGGGCGTCGTTGTATTTGCGCAGTTTTTTTGCGGTGCGCCCGAAGATCGTGGCGATACTTTCATAAGTGTCGCCGTCGTGTGCCAGAACATATTCCACGCCATTTACCGTGCGGGCCGAATAACCCATATACGGATTGACGGTCACGATATAGTTGTCGATGTCGACCTTGCCGGCATATTCCGAGAACTCCCTGGGACCGTTATCGGTTTCGAGGTCCGGCGTCTCGATGACATCCGTCACGGCCAGATCCGCCGCATTGACCGCATCCCCGTCCGTATCGAACCGGTAGAGATGGTTCGACTCGATGATCCGGATCAGTTTGTCGGCATACTGCGGGTCGGTGGCATATCCGGCAGCCTTCAGACCGCGGGCCCAATGTACATAATCGGTTTCGGAGTAGCGGAACAGCGAATCGTATCTGGGTTGCGAATCGAGATATTCGGCATGGTCGGTATACGAATCTTCGGCCGAGTAGTATTTTCGGAAGCACTCGCCGCGGGCATCGTCGTCATGGCTTATGGTCATTCCGCGCCAGTTGCTCTTGCACTTGATTCCGAAGTGGTTGTTGGCTTCGACGGCCAGGCGGCCGTTTCCGCTGTCGGACTCCAGAATGCCCTGTGCGAGGGTGATGCTGGCCGGGATTCCGTATTTTTCCTGATGTTCGATGGCGATGTGTTTGTAGCGGTCGACATATTCGGCCGTGGTCATACGCACCTCTTTCTGTGCATACAGGTTTACGGTTGCCGTAAGGGCCGCCAGCAGAGCGGCATTGCGGAGTATCGTCTTAATCATTCTGCAAACCTAACTTGTATGCCGCAAAGTTAATAAAGTTTGCATATTTATTGCACTGCTCGGGGCAAAGCCGAATAATTTTTTCTTTTTGTCTTGCTATTGTGCAACACTTCGGTATATTTTTGTATCTTTACAGATAAAGAAGTTTACAAAACAATACCAAAATCTTTCGATATATAACCATGTTGACAGAACGAGCCAATCAGATTTTCAGAGAGTCCATAGAGGATTACCACAAGACGGATAATGTCGATGCCGATATCCGCAACCCGTACAAGGAGGGAACCTTCGAGCATTTGCTCTACATGAAGAACTGGATCGATACGGTCCAGTGGCATCTTGAGGACATCATCCGCGATCCGAATATAGATCCGGTGGAGGCCTTGCAGCTCAAGCGCCGGATCGACCGTTCGAATCAGGTACGCACGGATCTGGTCGAATACATCGACTCGTATCTGCTCGACAAGTACAAGGATATCAAGCCGCAGCCAGATGCCCGGATCAATACCGAGACTCCGGCGTGGGCCATCGACCGCCTGTCGATCCTTGCGCTGAAGATCTACCACATGGAGCGCGAAGTCGAGCGCCGGAATGTGAGCGAGGAGCACCATGCAAGCTGCAAGGCGAAGCTCGACGTGCTCAAACAACAACAGATCGACCTGTCGACGGCCATCGAGGAGCTGATCGACGACATCGAGGCCGGCCGGAAGTACATGAAGGTTTACAAACAGATGAAGATGTACAACGATCCTGCGCTCAATCCGGTTCTGTATGCAAAGTGACGGTCATATACTGATCATACGTTTTTCGGCGATGGGCGACGTCGCGATGCTGGTCCACACCGTACGGGCCTTGCGCGACAGCTATCCCCGGCTTGCCATAACCATTGCCACGCGGAAGCATTTCACGGCGTTCTTCGACGGGATCGACGGAGTTGATTTTCTCACGGTCGATTCGGGAATCCGCTACAAGGGCATATGCGGCATGTGGCGTATGGCGGCCGATGCCCGCAAACGAGGGGTCGATACCGTTGCCGACATACATGATGTACTGCGTAGCAAGTTGCTGAGATTGATCCTCAAGATGCGGTATGGAATTCCGTACAGCGTGATCGACAAGGAGAAGCGGCTGAAACGACATGCCACGCGCCGTCGTAACAAGGATCTCTCGCCTTTGAAACATAGCGTGATGAGGTATTGCGACACGTTGGCCAATATCGGATATCCGGTTGTCATGCCCGAGGTGCGGCGAATCGAAAGGCCGATTCCCAAGGTTTTCGAAGGCGAGAAGAGAGGGTTGTGGGCCGGATTCTCACCATTCTCGAAACAGGTCGGAAAGAGTTATCCGATCGAATCGAGCGCCCGTCTTACCGACATGCTTTCCGAACGTTTCGAACGGGTATTCATATTTACGGGCGGCGGCCACGAACACCGGTTCGCCCTCGACATGGAGCGTACGCACAGGAATGTCACGGCGGTCTACAAACGCATTACGCTCAATGAGGAGATCGATCTCATGTCGCATCTGGACGTGATCGTGACGATGGATTCGTCAGCCATGCACATGGCCTCTCTGGTCGGCACCCCGACCGTATCGGTCTGGGGGCAGACCCATCCCGCTACCGGATTCTACGGCTGGGGAACCAAACCCTCGTCGTGCGTACAGCTCGACATGCCGTGCCGTCCGTGTTCGACATACGGCAACCGCCGTTGCCCGAGTGGAGACTACAAATGCATGAAAGATATTCCGCCGTCGATGATTCTCGACCGTGTAATGGCGCTTACAAAACAGTAGCATCACGGTCGTTTCAAGTCTCCTGACGGCCGTTTCACCCAGATAAAGAGACGTTTCGCCTTGACAGTCGGATCCAGCGGGTCCGGCTGTCGTTATTTTTGTGGCGACAACAAACAAATCCCGTTATTATGAAACTGAATATAATGGCATTGCTGCTCTGCATGTGGGTGACGTGCGGATCGGCTGCCGATGCAGCGGCGCAGCAAACCGATACGGACTGGACCCTGCGCGAGTGTATCGAATATGCCCGCCAGAACAACCTGAATGTCGAAACACAGCGCGTCGGAGCCGCAATATCCCAGGTCGAACTGTCGTCGGCCAAGGCACAGCGTTATCCGACACTCTCGTTTTCGACCTCGCACAACGTCTCGCACCAGAATCAGCAGACTCTGATCAACGATTACGGAGAGAGTTCGACCGGCGGGTTCAACTATTCGGGCAACTATTCGCTCACCTCGGGGCTGACGCTCTACAACGGAGGCCGCTTACGCAATACGGTACGGCAGCAGGAACTCGATGCGCAGTCGGCCGAACTGGATGTCGAGCAGGCCCAGAACGATATTGAAATTGAGGTGGCACAGGCCTTCATGCAGATTCTCTATGCGCGTGAGACGCTCGACAACTCGCGGGCGGCACTGGCAACGAGTCTCAAACAGGTTGAACGCGCCCGCGAGATGCTGGCGGCAGGAGCCATTGCCCGCAGCGACCTGATGCAGCTCGAGGCGCAGTACAGCAACGATGCCTATACGGTGGTGATGGACAGTACGGCCGTAACATCGGCCCTGCTGACGTTGAGCCAGCTACTGGAGCTTGCTCCCGGGACTGAGTTCGATATCGTGGTGCCGACGATCGACGATGCAAGTGTGCTGGCCCCGCTGGAGTCTGCGGCAGATATTTATGCGTCGGCGCTCGAAACGATGCCTCAAATGCAAAGCAATGAGCTGGCTGTCGAGTCGTCGCTGGCGGCCGAGAAGATCGCCCGGGCCTCGTTCTATCCGACGCTCTCGCTCAATGTCGGGCTTTCGACCGGCGCCCAGTCAAATACGGGCATAAGCTACCTGAACCAGATGAGCAACAAGTTCTACCAGAATGCCGGCATATCGCTCAACATACCGATCTTCAACGGCCGCCAGGCCCGCAACAACGTAAGCCAGGCGCGGTTGAACACCTCGACCGTACGGTTGCAGGCGCAGTCGGCACGCAACGAACTGTGGAATACGGTTTCGAGCCTGCACAACGATGCTACGGCAGCTCAGGCCGGATATCTCTCAGCCGAACGGCAGCTTGAGTCGGCCCGGGCCAGTTACGAGCTTGTCGAGGCGCAGTTCAACGAGGGGCTCAAGAATACGGTCGAACTGCTCACCGAACGCAACAATTACGACGAGGCGGTAAACAACCTTACGCGGGCCAAGTACACATCGCTGCTGGCTGCGAGCCTTCTTCGGTTCTATGCGGGCAGCCCGATCGAGATCTGAAAACAAACGAATCAAACACCATAAGATGAAAAAGAGAGCAATCATTCTGTCGGCGGCGGTTGTAGTCGTCGCGGCAGTCATTATTCTGATAGTGCGCCGCAACGGGCCGGAGCAGACCGTGTCGTACGCTACCGTAACCATTGCGCCGGCATCGATTTCGAACAGCGTCACCGCCACCGGTACGGTCGAACCCATAACGCAGGTTGAGATCGGTACGCAGGTGTCGGGCATGATATCGAAAATCTATGTCGACTACAACTCTGTCGTGAAGGCCGGGCAGCTGCTGGCCGAAATGGACATGACCACCCTGCTGGCCGAATACCAGGCATCGGAGGCTTCGCTGGCCTCGAGCCGCACCGAGTACGAATACCAGACGAAAAACTATGAACGTCAGAAAAACCTCTTCGAAAAGGGGTTGATCAGTTCGAGCGATTTCGAGACGGCCGAGTATGAGTATTACAAGTCGAAGAGCGCGTACGAACAGTCACAGGCCAACAGCGTCAAGGCCAAGACCAATATCGGCTATGCGCGGATCACGTCGCCGATCGACGGGGTTGTCCTTTCGCGCGATGTCGACGAGGGGCAGACCGTTGCGGCCGGATATTCGACCCCGACGCTCTTCACCGTGGCCAACGACCTGACCAAGATGCAGGTCATAGCCGATGTCGATGAGGCCGACATAGGCGAGGTCGAGGAGGGACAGACGGTAAGTTTCACGGTCGATGCCTTTCCGGACGACACCTTTACCGGCACGGTTCGGCAGGTGCGCCTACAGTCGACCACGACTTCGAATGTGGTAACGTACGAGGTGGTGATCGACGCCCCGAATCCCGATCTCAAACTTATGCCGGGCCTGACGGCCAATGTTTCGATTGCGACGCTCGACAAGTCGGGAATCTTCATCGTGCCGCTCAAGGCATTGCGGTTCGAGCCGGAGGGATACCGTGCGGCTGACGGGTTGCCCGAAAAGCATGTCTGGGTCGAACGTAACGGTTCGCTCGAACCGGTTGAGGTGGTTACCGGCGTTTCGGACGGCATCTACACCGAGATCGTTTCGGGGCTTTCGGCCGGCGACAAGGTGGTGACGGGAATGGCTTCCGTATCGCCCAAGGCTTCCGGTGCGCCGGCAACGGAAGCAGGCGAAGAGAGCCCGTTCATGCCAAAACGCCCCAACGACCGCAACAAGAAGGATTCGACAAAAAACAAGTAACGCCATGAACGACATAATCCGTATCGAAAACCTGAGACGCGATTTCAAGGTCGGCGACCAGACGGTCCATGCACTGCGCGGCATCTCGTTCACGATCCATGAGGGCGAGTTCGTCACCATCATGGGGACGAGCGGTTCGGGCAAGTCGACGCTGCTCAATATCCTCGGCTGCCTGGATACCCCCACGTCGGGTGAGTATATTCTCGACGGCGTGCCGGTTCGCAAGATGTCTTCCGACGAGCGGGCAACGCTGCGCAACCGCAAGATCGGGTTCGTGTTCCAGTCCTACAACCTGCTGCCGAAGACTACGGCCGTCGAGAATGTCGAACTGCCGCTGCTTTACAACCGGTCGGTCGGCAGACTCGAGCGCCGCCGCCGGGCCGTTACGGCCCTCGAGGCGGTCGGGCTTCAGTCGAGGCTCAACCACCGTTCGAACCAGATGTCGGGCGGTCAGCAGCAGCGTGTGGCCATAGCCCGCGCACTGGTCAACGATCCGGTGATACTGCTGGCCGACGAGGCTACCGGAAATCTCGATACACGCACTTCGTTCGAGATCCTGACCCTGTTTCAGCAGCTGCACGACCAGGGGCGCACGATAATCTTCGTGACGCACAACCCCGACATAGCACGGTTCAGCAGCCGCAACATCACCTTGCGCGACGGCCGTATCATCGAAGATACAATAAATGACGCTCCGGCATCGGCGGCCGAGGTGCTTGCCACGCTGCCGCAGGAGGATCTCTCATGAATCGATAAAACAATAAGTCATGAATTACAGAAATCTGTTCCGGATAGCATTCCGGGCCATAGCCAACAACAAGATGCGGGCCTTCCTGACCATGTTGGGGGTAATCATCGGCGTGGCGGCGGTCATCGCGATGCTTGCCATCGGACAGGGGTCGAAACGCAGTATCCGCGCCTCGATCGAGGAGATGGGCTCGAACATGATCATGATACACCCGGGCGGCGAACGTATGGGCGGGGTGCGGCTGTCGTCATCGGACATGCAGTCGCTCAAGCTCGAGGACTATCAGGCCATAGTGAATCAGAATACATATCTCGACAAGATCACCCCGACGGTCAACAGCAGCGGACAGCTGATCTACGGCGGCAACAATACTCCGTCGACCGTTTACGGCGTCAACGAGCAGTATCTCGACATACGCCGTTATGCCATCGGGTCGGGCGAGATGTTCTCCGAGAGCGACATAAAGCGTGCTGCGAAGGTGTGTGTCGTCGGGCAGACGGTCGTCGACAACCTCTTCACCAAGGGTGAGGACCCGCTCGGCAAGACCATTCGCTTCAATTCGATCCCGTTCCGTATCATCGGCGTACTGGAGTCGAAGGGCTACAACTCGATGGGTCAGGACCAGGACGACCTGATACTGGCCCCCTATACGACGGTTCAGAAGCGAATTCTGGCCATAACCTACATACAGGGCATTACGGCGTCGGCCATCGACGAGTCGCAGACGCAGCAGGCCCTAGACGAGATCAGCGACATTCTGCGCACCAACCACAAGTTGCGGGCAACGGATGAGGATGACTTTACGGTACGCTCCACGCAGGAGATGAGCGAGATGATGACCTCGACGATGGACATGATGACAATTCTTCTGGCCTGCATTGCAAGCATATCGCTGGTGGTGGGCGGTATCGGCATCATGAACATCATGTACGTTTCGGTCACCGAACGCACCCGCGAGATCGGACTCCGCATGTCGATCGGCGCCAAGGGGCGTCACATACTGTGGCAGTTTCTGATCGAGGCGGTTATCATAAGCGTTACGGGCGGTATCATCGGGGTGCTGTTCGGGATCGGGGCCTCGACGGCGATCAACCTGATCCTCAAATGGCCGATATATGTACAGCCGGCCTCCGTACTGTTGTCGTTCGCCGTATGTACGCTGACGGGTATATTCTTCGGATGGTATCCGGCCAGGAAGGCTTCGCGGCTCAACCCGATCGATGCTCTGCGTTTCGAGTAAGGGGCGCGGCCGTCGGCCGGTGAAGATGACAAATACCTGAATCGAGTTATCGGAGCTTTGGTTTTTAATTATTTGTTGCGATTGCGGCAGTTCGTGCTGCACCCTATCTTTGCAGTGTGAATTAATAGTTTAAGAAAACTTTTGTAGGCCGATTTTCCAATTGCAGGATGCCCCCTTGTGAAAGGGGGCATCGGTTTTTGGAAACTATCCATCGCGGCCGTACCTCCGTATAACTTCCGTGCGGCACCGCAATTGCAACCGATACGCTGCAGCAGCCCGACCGCGAGTTGCCGGGGTGCTGCCGACCGGGCATGACTATGTAACGGCCTCGCTCATCCGTCTGCTACGTTCTCTATCCGCCACAGTTCTCCCGTCCGTCAGTTGTCGCTTGTCCGTCCGCCGCTCTCCCATCCATCTGCTGCTCGCCTGTCTGCCGCCCCTCTCCCGTGCGTCATCACCGTAATTGCCTCCCTCAGATTCCGGTCCCGCCATTCCGGATTCAGTTGCTTCCGGCTGCCGCTTTTTTCGGAGCGCAACGGGCAAAATTCGAAATATTTGAGTATTTTTGTATGAGAGAGCAGAGCAGTTCAACCGCTTAAACGTTTGTCGTATGGTACTCAAGGTGTTGATCATAATATCGATCGTATTGCAGACGGTGGCAACCATCGCCGCCATACGTCTGACTCGTCTGACTCGCTACAACTCGGTCTGGATACTGTTCATCATCGCGCTGACGGCAATGTCGCTCGCACGGTACGGCCAGTATGTCCAGATCTTCGTCAGCGAAAAACAGTTGCGTGTTCCGGCCGATTTCTTTATCTGGATGGGAGTGATAGCGTCGATCTGCATATCGGTCGGAGTGCTCTACGTCCGCAAACTGTTCAATTATATCAACCGCCTTACCTATCAGCGCAAACTGACAAACAAACGTATTCTGACGGCGGTGCTGCGTACCGAAGAGAAGACCCGCGCCGAGTTCTCCCGCGAACTGCATGACGGTCTGGGACCGCTGCTTTCGTCGGTCAAGATGTCGATGTCGGTGCTGGCAAAGGGCGAGCATACCCCCGAAGAGCGTGAAATACTCTCGTCGACGACGGCCGTGGTGGATGAGGCGATACGTTCGCTGCGGGAGATCTCGAACAACCTTTCGCCTCAGGTGCTCAACGATTTCGGGCTGAAGCGCGGCATCAGCAACTTCATCGGCAAAAGTACGGTGCTCAAGAAGTTCGATGTCGATTTCAGCACAAACCTGCATGCCGAACGGTTCGATTCGAATGTCGAAGTCATCATCTACCGCGTGGTGTGCGAGTTGATCAACAATTCGCTCAAGCACGCCGGTTGCAAACATATAAAATTCTCGCTCGATTACGGCGACAACTGCCTGACACTTCGCTATTCCGACGACGGCCGCGGGTTCAATCCCGATGCGGTGATGGATTGCGGAATGGGTCTCTCGAACATCTCTTCGCGCGTGCATTCGCTGGGAGGGGAGGTTTCGATCACGAGCCGCCCGGGCGAAGGGATGCAGGCCGTGGTCACGGTCAACGTTACGGGCGAAACAATTACAAAGAATACGGATGAACGGGCAGGAGAGTAAATACAGGATATTTCTGGTCGACGACCATACGCTGTTCCGAAACGGACTGCGCGGACTGCTCGACGGCCGCGACGGCTGCAAGGTCGTTGGCGAGGCGTCGTCGGGCGAGGAGTTCCTCGAAAAGCTGCCGTCGAGCGATGCCGACGTGGTATTCATGGATATCGCGATGCCGGGCATGAACGGCGATGAGGCTACGGCCCGCGCCCTGGAGATACGGCCCGACCTGAAGATAATCACGCTGTCGATGTACGGCGACGAGGATTACTATTTCCGGATGGTTTCGGTCGGGGCCAAAGGTTTTCTGCTGAAGAGTTCGGACATCGACGAGGTGATGACGGCCATTGCGACCGTTGCATCGGGTGGAAGTTACTTCTCGCAGGAGTTGCTGTGTACGCTTGTGAGCAGCCTGCGCACGACGCAGCAGCCCGAAGCGGAGGAGCCGGACGACGATGCGCTGTCGAGCCGCGAACTCGAGGTGCTGCTCGAGATATGCAAGGGGCTCTCCAACCAGCAGATTGCCGACAAGTTGTTCATCTCGAAACGCACGGTCGACAAGCACCGCGCCAACATCCTGGCCAAGACCGGTTGTCCGAATACGGCCAATCTGGTGGTTTATGCCATCAAACACAATCTTGTGTCTATCTGACACCTTCGGCTTCGTTTGTCTGCGGCCGCTGTACGCTTCCCGAAGCTCTCTGCCCGGGGCGGAACAGAAAATCGGGGCCTGAAAGCGTGGAGGCGGAAGTTTTTATTTACAATGTGCCTCGATTGACAAAACGTCCGTATTACAATACGCTCGTGGCGGCGTACTTGTCGACATCGGCAAGCGTAATCTTGTCCCCGCTCAGGATGATCAGCCTCTCGATGACGTTTCTCAGTTCACGTATATTGCCGCTCCAGGGCATCTCGGTGAGCCGTTTTATCGCATCTGCTGCGATCGGTTTCGGCGGTATGCCGTATTCGGCGCAGATCTTCCGGATGAAGTAGTCGGACAGCAGCGGAATGTCGTCGCGGCGTTCCGAGAGCGGCGGTACGGCTATCACTATTACACTCAAGCGGTGGTAAAGGTCCTCGCGGAAATTGCCTTTCCGAATCTCCTCGCGCAGATTCTTGTTGGTGGCGGCGACGACCCGCACATTGACCTCGACATCGCGGTCGCTGCCTACACGGCTGATGCGGTTCTCCTGCAACGCCCGCAGCACCTTCGCCTGCGCCGAGAGGCTCATGTCGCCGATCTCGTCCATGAAGAGCGTACCGCCGTTGGCCTGTTCGAACTTGCCCTTGCGCTGCCGTACGGCCGATGTGAAGGCACCTTTCTCGTGACCGAACAGCTCGCTCTCGATCAGTTCGGATGGAATGGCCGCACAGTTCACCTCGACGAACGGCGCCGACGCCCGATGGCTCTTTTCATGCAGCCAGCGGGCCACCAGCTCCTTGCCCGTCCCGTTGGCGCCGGTGATCAGCACGCGGGCCTCCGATGCGGCAACCTTGTCGATCAGTTCGCGCACATGTACGATAGCCTCCGAACGACCTATTATCTCTTCGACATGTGTCGTTCGCCTTCGCGGCCGCGGCGCTGCCGCCTGCACCTCGGCCGGATGCTCTTGTGGCTCGGCCGTGGCCGAACGCAACGCCCCGAGCAGGCGGTTCATGTCCACGGGCCGCGGCAGGAACTCCAGTGCCCCGGACTTGACAGCCGCCACGGCCGCATCGACCGTAGGGTTGGCCGCCAGAACAATGAAGGGTATACCGGTATGGGGGATATTGTCGCAGTTGTCGGTCAGGATCACATCGAATGGCGAACGTGCACAGGCCTCTTCGGCTGCCGCGGGGTTCTCGGCACATTCGGTCGAGAAGCCTTCGTACTCGAGACGTTCGCGCAGAGTGTTTCGCATGCTTTTTGAACTGTCGACGATCAAAACTTTTGTCATGGCTTGCAATAGTAAAAATTTTACGTATTTTTGCACCAAAGTTAAGGTTTCGAACGGTTCCGGCAAATCGCGGCTCGGAACGTGAAACAGGGTTTCAAACATCTGCAAACAAGCTATTTCAACTGCCCGATTTTATTGTCGAAGGATCCGGATCTGATGTCTCGGATACCCGTTTGCGGCAAGGGCACGTCACGATGAAACAAATACCGTCATGAAAAAAAACTATAATTACGCCCGCAAGAAGCTCCTGCTTCCCGAATACGGACGCCACATCCAGGAGATGGTCGACTCGCTGCTCGAAATCGAGGACCGTCGCGAACGCAACCGTCAGGCCCGGGCCGTCATTGCGGTGATGGGTAACGTCAATCCGCTGTTGCGCGATACGGCCGACTTCACGCACAAACTGTGGGATCACATGTTCATAATGTCTGATTTCAAGCTGGATGTCGACTCTCCCTATCCGCGCGTGTCGCGCCAGACGCTCACCGTCCGACCCAAGAAAATGAAGTATTCGACAAACCACATAATGTTCAAACATTACGGTAAAAGCGTCGAACGCATGATCCGCTCGCTCGAGAGCGAGACCAATCCGGCAGTGGTAGCAAACACCATCGACAACATAGCCCGTTACATGCGGGCGAAGAGCTACGAATACAACGAGGAGCATCCGAACAACGAAGTGATCATTCGCGACATAAAGACGATGTCCGGAGGGAAGATAGAATTGAACGAATCTGCACTGAACAATTTACGGAGCGACTATAAACAGCACTTTTCGGCGCATAACGCCAAACCGCAGCAGAAAAGCGCGCAAAAGAACCGCCATCAGCGCAATCAGAAGGGGAACAACAATCGCCGCAATTACGGCAAACAGTAGTTTGCTGTCCGAAATTGGCGCCAAAAAAATGTGACACACAATGAAAAGCGCACATTTTACGTTTTGAATTATGCGGAAAGATCGTATATTTGTACTCCGAAAATGAAACAACCTGATATGAGAAGAATTTTCGTAATGACGGCGGCCGCCATCGTGGCCGTCTCCTGCAATACGGGCAAGATCAAACTCGACGGCCGGCTGATCGGCTGCGACAATACGTTGTTGCTGCTCGAATCGGCAGCCCCGGCGGCATCCGGCCGAATCGTCGACTCGGTCCGTACGGACGAAAAAGGATATTTCAAAGTCGCGTTCAAAAGCTCCGACAACACCCCTTCGCTCTACAACCTCAACTGCAACGGTGACCGTATTCCGCTGCTTCTGGCAGCCGGTGACCGTGTGACGGTAAATTCGGTCGGCAGCATCTCGCGAAACTACGAGGTCGAGGGCTCCGAAGAGTCGAAACTCCTCAAACAGATCTCTTTCATACTGCAGGACGGTGCATACCGCCTCGATTCTATCGCCAACATCTATGGCGATCCGGCTATCGATGACGCCACCCGAAGCCAGGTGCTCCGCGACTATACCCAGGAGTATTACCGTATCAAACGCGAACAGATACGCTTCATCGTCGAGAACAGCAAGTCGCTTGCAGCGGTGTACGCCCTCTACCAGCGGCTGCCAAACGACGAGACGCTGTTCAACGGTTCAACGGATGTGGTATATTACAGAATGGTGGCCGATTCGCTGGAACAGGTCTATCCCAATTCGGCATATCTGGCCTCGCTGCGGCGGGATATCGACGCCATGACGCTCCTTGGCGCCGCAACGCTCGAGCAGACAAACTATCCCGACCTGAAGATGCCCGACATGTTCGGAAACGACATCAAACTCTCTTCGCTGGCCGGCAAGGTGATTCTGGTTGACTTCTGGTCGGCTTCGGCCGGAAACAGCAATGCGCTCAACGCCGAACTCAAGAACATCTATGAGAAGTATGCCGACCAGGGATTCGAAGTGTACCAGATCGGTGTCGACGCCTCGAAGGCCGTGTGGATAAATGCCGTACAGGAGCAGAAGTTGCCCTGGATCTCGGTCTGCGACCTGCAGGGCGTATCGTCGCCGGCGCTGGGCATGTATAACGTACAGTCGCTGCCGGCAAACTATCTGATCGACCGCGAAGGGAATATCGTCGGCAAGAATCTATATGGCGATGACCTGGAAAACCAACTGAAATCATTGCTCTGATACCGTACGATGTACTATTTCGCCTCCGATATCCACCTTGGACACGGCGACGCCGACAGCGCAAGGGAGCGTGAACGGTTGTTCGTCCAGTGGCTCGACGAGGTATCGGCCGATGCCGAGGAGATATACCTGTTGGGGGATATTTTCGATTTCTGGTACGAATGGCGGGAGGTGGTTCCGGCGGGCTTTGTCCGCGTGCTGGGAAAGCTGGCGGAGTTGACCGACCGTGGAATTACGATACATTTCCTGACCGGAAATCACGACATGTGGATGCGCGGATATCTGGAGCGTGAATGCGGGCTGAAACTCTATTACAAACCCACTGAATTTACTGTCGGCAGACGCCACCTGCTGCTTGCCCATGGCGACAACATAAACGTTCAGGACAAACCGGCCCTGGCATTCATGAATGCCGTATTCCGGTCGCGGGTCATACGGGCACTCTTTTCGTGGCTGGTGCACCCCGACATCTCGATGCGTTTCGGAAAGTGGTGGAGCGGCAGCAGCCGTAAGAACCACACTTCGGATGAGCGTTTCGATAAGGCTGCGGCACCGCTGTTGAAGTTTGCCGAGGAGTATCCGATCGACCGGCAGATCGACGGCGTTGTTTTCGGACACATTCACCATGCCGGTTTCCGCACTGCGGACAACGGCCGCGAGGTGTGGTTCCTCGGCGAATGGACCGGTACGCCAGTCTACGGAGTGATGGATGACAAGGACAACTTTTCACTGAAACCATACGGTAAAAAATAGAGAGAGATGATCGTTTACCAGCAGCTGTTGCAAAAGATTCTCGACGAGGGCGTCGTGAAGCACGACCGCACCGGAACCGGTACCAAAAGCATATTCGGATACCAGATGCGGTTCGATCTGGGGGCTGGTTTCCCGCTGCTGACCACCAAGAAGGTGTTCCTCAAGGGGGTGATACATGAGTTGCTGTGGTTCCTGGCGGGTGATACCAATATTGGCTACCTGCTGGACAATGGCGTGCATATCTGGGACAACGATGCATACCGCTATTACGGCGAACTGTGTGCCGAACGCGGTATCGAGCCGCTGGATCGCGAGCGGTTCCTCGAGGCGGCCCTGCACCGCGAGAACTCCCCGCTCGAGGGTTATGCCTATGGCGATCTGAATCATGTCTACGGCTACCAGTGGCGCAGCTGGCCCCGGCCCGACGGTTCGACCATCGACCAGATAGCTCAGGCGGTCGAACTGATACGCCACAATCCCGATTCGCGTCGGATACTCGTTTCGGCATGGAATGTGGCCGAAATAGACCGGATGGCCCTCCCGCCGTGCCATGTGCTGTTCCAGCTCTACGTCGCCAACGGGAAGCTCTCCTGCATGCTCTATCAGCGCAGTGCCGATACGTTTCTGGGTGTGCCGTTCAATATTGCGTCGTACGCCCTGCTGACGATGATGATGGCACAGGTGTGCGGGCTCGAGGCGGGCGAATTCGTCCATACGTTGGGTGACACGCACCTCTATCTCAACCATCTGGACCAGGCCCGTGAACAACTGTCGCGTCAGCCGCGGCCGCTGCCCCGCATGCATCTGAACCGTGACGTGAAATCGATTTTCGATTTCCGCTACGAGGATTTTACGCTCGAGGGTTACGATCCGTGGCCGGCGATCAAGGCCCCGATGTCGTTCTGAAGCTGCCGGAGTCTGATCATCGCCCCCGCCGGACGCAGCCGAGGCATGCAAAATAGACGATAAAATAATATAGACCAGAAAAACATGACAGCCGTGAAACCGCTCCTTTCGATAATAGTAGCCATAGCCGACAACAATGTTATCGGTGGCAACAACACTCTTTTGTGGCATATTTCGGAGGATCTGCGCCGTTTCAAGGCCATCACCTCGGGGCATGCCGTGATCATGGGCCGGAAGACATACGAGTCGATCGGGCGGCCGCTGCCCAACCGTCGGAATATCATCGTAACGCGCCAGAGCGGATTGCGGGTCGAGGGTTGTGAAACGGCCGGTTCGATCGAGGAGGCAGCGGCGATGTGCGGCGGCGATACGGAGGTATTCATCATCGGCGGCGGCGAGATATACCGTGCCGCAATGCCCCTGGCCGACCGCCTTTATATTACGCGTGTACATCATCAATATGAGGGTGATACGTTCTTCCCGGCCATCGGCGGCGAGTGGCGGCTGGTGGAAGAAGAACGTCACGAATGCGGCGAAAAATTCCAGTATCCATTCTCATTCGAAACATACGAGCGCCTAAAATAGGTATTTCTACCCATTGCGTTTGGGCTTAATTACTACCGGCAGATTTGCCGGCAGGTTGTAAATTTGCACAACGTGCAAATATTCAATCGCACCTCTATTGGATAATGGGTAAATATTTCGATATGCTGATGGAAGACGTTCGCCTGCGCGAAGGTCTCTCGGCCTGTATGAACTGCGGAGTCTGTACGGGAGTATGCCCCGCAGCCGAATTCTATAACTACGATCCGCGGCAGATAGTCACGATCGTACAGTCACGCGACGACGATGCCATCGAAAAACTCCTGCGCAGCGATACCATCTGGTATTGCGGTGAGTGCATGTCGTGCCGGCCGCGATGCCCGCGCGGAAATACCCCCGGGTATGTGATCCAGGCGCTGCGGACCCTCTCCCAGAAACTCGGGTTCTTCGTCGAGAGCGAGAAGGGCCGCCAGCAGCTCGCCCTGAAACGCTTCATTGGCCAGAGCATCCTCGATACCGGTTACTGTGTCCAGCCGGATCTGGTGTCACCCGAACTGCACCCCGAACAGGGCCCCGTCTGGAAGTGGATCCATGACAATGACCGGCAGATATACCCCATCTTCTCACCCAACTACAAAAAACAGGGCGCCGGAGCGCTGCGAAAGGTCGATGACGATACGCTGGACGAGATCCGCCGGATTTTCGACGTGAGCGGCGGTACGAAGATGTTCAACGCCATCGAGGAGCACTCCGAACGCAAGGCCCGCGAAATGGGTTACCCGTCGGCCAACGAGGAGTACCTGATGGATGTTTACACGCAAAATTCCGAAAATCACTATTAACAGAGAAGCGATGAAACGAAGTTCCTGGAAAGAGTACCAGAAAGAGATAGCCGATGACCACTATTACTATGCCCGCAGCTGCATACGTCAGAATTTCTTCCCGGGCAGCGAGGCGGCCTTTTTGAAGATCCTGGGCAACGACCTGGGACGCGACGTATTCGACGATCCGCTGCACACCTCGTGTACCGGTATCGGATACCATTCGGATATCGTCCCGCTTGAGACCATCATGACGGTCGTGGCGCGTCAGTTCTCGTTGATGAAGGAGGCGGGGTATGAGAATTTCATCTCGTCGTGCATCACCTCGTTCGGCATCTACACCGAGATCCTCGAGACCTGGCAGGAGTTCCCCGAAACCGAGGAGCGTACCCGCGAGAACCTCTACAAGGCTACCGGCCGCGAATTCGCCAAGCCGAAGAACCTGGCCCATACGTCGGACATAATCTTCAAGTTCCGCGACGAAATCGCCCAAAAGGCCAAATATACGTTGACAAACGTCCAGACCGGCGAGCCGCTGCGTGTCGTGGAGCATATCGGCTGCCACTATGCCAAGATATTCCCGAAATCGGGTATCGGCGGTTCGGAGTTCCCGTACGTGCTGGCCGGCATGATCGAATCGTGGGGCGGCGATGTGGTGGATTATCCCGAACGCCGCCACTGCTGCGGGTTCGGCTTCCGGAACTATCTGGTGCAGGCCAACCGCGGCTATTCGATTGCCAATTCGCAGAAGAAATTCGAATCGATGGCCCCATACAAGCCCGATTTCATCGTGGCAAATTGCCCGGGTTGCGCCATGTTCCTCGACCGCTGGCAATACACCATTGCCGAGATGGAGGGCGTAACGTACGGCGCCGACGGCCGCGGAATCCCGGTCCTCACCTACGAGGAGATGGCAGGCCTTGTGCTGGGGTACGACCCGTGGGAGCTCGGCATGCAGATGCATCAGGTGGATGTGGAGCCGCTGCTCGACAAGATGGGCATAAACTACGAACCCTCGGCGAAATATCTCGGCCTGAATGGCAAGATCATAGGCAAACCCGAAAAGGCGGTGGTCAATTCGCTCGACGAAACCATGTACAGCCGTTCGTGCAACCATTTTTAACTGACAAATACAGAGCAAACAACCCGATATGGCACAAACCCAACGACAGATAGTAGTGATAGGCGGCGGCGTTGCCGGCATGCAGGCGGCATTGACGACGGCCGCCGCCGGAGTGCATACGATAATAGTCGAAAAGGCGGAACGGTTAGGCGGAAAACTGTGCGGCTGGCACAAGCTGTTCCCGACCTTCACGCCGGCTCATGAGGTCCTCGACCGGCTGGTGGGTGAAGTCCGGACGGCAGGTATCGAGGTGGTGACCGGTTGCGAGGCGTGCGAAGTGGCTCCGGACCATGTACGGCTGTCGGACGGCCGCGACATTCACGCCCAGGCGGTGATCATCGCCTCCGGTTTCGAACTGTTCGATGCCCGCATCAAGGAGGAGTACGGTTACGGCATTTACGACAATGTCTTCACCACGGTCGACATCGAACGGATGATGAACGAAGGCAGTGTCAGGTGTCATGACGGCCGTGCCCCGCGGCGGATCGCCCTGCTGCACTGTGTGGGTTCGCGTGACGAGAAGGTCGGACAGCGACACTGCTCGCGCGTATGCTGCGTCACGGGCGTGAAGCAGGCCATGGAGCTCAAGGAGATGTTCCCCGAGGCCGAAATATTCAATTTCTATATGGATATCCGAATGTTCGGGCCCGGATACGAGGAGATGTACCGACACGCCCAGCAGCACTACAATATCAACTTCATCCGCGGCCGTATCTCCGAGGCGAGCCCGACCTTCGACGGCCGCATACAGATCAAGGCCGAAGATACGCTGATCGGACGTCCGCTCAAGATGAGTGTCGACATGCTGATACTGATCGTCGGCATGCGTTGCGGTGCGAGCAATCCGGCTTTCGAACGGATGGGGCTGCAGCGTGCCCAGAGCGGATTCATGATGCCGGCCGACATGTTTGCAGGCAATGTAGACTCGCCGGTCAGGGGAATTTTCTATGCCGGTACGGTCACCGCCCCGAAAAATATCGGCGAAAGTCTCAACGAGGGTGTTGCGGCCGGAATGCGAGCCGTAGAATATGTAAACCGTTCGTAGATATGGCTGCAATAAAGTGGGGATACGGAATCTCGCGTCCGCGGGCGATCGACATGGACCGCAACGAACTGGTCAAATCGGACCGCATACTGCAACTCATGCCCGAGCTGCAGACCTGCATCGGATGCGGCGGATGTACGGCAACGTGTACGGCGGGAAATCTGGCCTCGTTCAACTTCCGGCGCGTGCATACGCTCGTGCGGCGCGGCGAATACGAAGGCATATACGAGGAACTGAACAAATGCATGCTGTGCGGCAAGTGCCGTATGGTCTGCCCGAGGGGTATCAATACCCGCGGACTGGTAATTTTGATCAAACGCGAATTGGCCGACAACTGATATGGGTACAGATGAGATGACTTTCAATGCTCCGTTCGAGATACCGTTCGTCATAGGTGTCTCGGTCATGTTCGCTGTCATAGCGTACAAGTACCTCAGGTGGTTCATCCGCATGCCGTCGTCGGACCGCCGGAAGGTCTGGAAGGGAATTTTTACGCGCTCGTCCGTCGGGGCCGTCGGCGAAACGGTCCGCGAGTCGCTCCTGCACCGCCGCATATTCAAGGTAAACCCGCTGCTGGGATACATGCATACGTCGCTGGCATTCGGATGGTTCCTGCTCATTGCCGTCGGATGGATCGAAACCATTGCATATCTCGGATTCGTTTTCGTGCCGCTCCACGGACATGTATTCTTCAAGTACTTCTCGACAGGAATGGACCACACCTCTACCATGTCGCTGGTCTTCTCCAATCTGATGGACCTGCTCCTGCTGGTTGTGCTGTCGGGCGTAGCGCTGGCCTGGTTCAAGCGGATGCGCTCGCGGGCGATGGGCATGAAACGTACCACGCGGCATACCGTCGGCGACCGGATCGCTCTCTCGGCTCTCTGGATAGTCTTTCCGGCACGACTCGTGGCGGAGAGCTTTACGGCCGGAATCTACAACAATGGCGGATTCCTGACCGGCTCGATCGGAAAGGGCCTTCTGCACCTGCTCGGCGAGAATACCCTCTATGACCTGCAGCCATATGTCTGGCTGATCTATTCGCTGGCGCTGGGAATCTTCTTCACCGCCATGCCGTTCTCGCGCTACATGCATATTTTCACCGAGGTGCCGCTCATATTCCTGCGCCGTTGGGGTGTCCGCAGTTCCGAAAAGGAGCAGAGTTATGACCATTTTCAGGTTGAGGCCTGCTCGCGGTGCGGTATATGTATCGACCCGTGCCAGTTGCAGAGCATGTCCCGATACAACGACGTACAGTCGGTATATTTCCTGCGGGACCGCCGCTATCACCGTTTGCGTGAGCAGACGGCAATGAACTGCCTTATGTGCGGCCGGTGCGAAGTGCGCTGCCCGGTAGGCATCGAACTGAACACCTTGCGCCTCAACTCGCGGGATAAAATGCGAAATACCCCCAACGAGAAGCGTTACGAATACCTCAAGGGTTGCGATCCGTCGAGCGGCGAAGGGCATGTGGGATACTTTGCGGGCTGCATGACGCTGCTTACACCACGTATCCTGCTCTCGATGCAGCGGATCTTCGAGGCGGCCGGCGAACAGGTCTGGTGGGCAGACAAGGATGGCGGTGTGTGCTGCGGCCGGCCGCTCAAGCTATCGGGTGAGACCGATTCGGCCCGCCGGATGATGGAATTCAACAAGTCGCTCTTCGAAAAACACGGGATCACGACACTTGTCACCTCATGCCCGATCTGCCTGCGTGTCTTCAAGGAGGATTACGGGCTGAAGGGGATCGAGGTGCTGCACCATTCGGAGTATATTTCGCGGTTGATATCGACGGGGCGTCTGACTCTCAAGCACACCGATGAAAAGGTAACCTATCACGATCCGTGCGAATTGGGGCGCGGCAGCGGCATATACGATGCCCCGCGCGATGTTATCTCAGCGGTTGCCAACCTGGTTGAACCCGACCAGACGCGCGAAAATGCCTTGTGTTGCGGCAGCAGCGTTGCCAATGCCGTTATCGACGATCCGGCGCAGGTAGGCATAGCCGAGGCTGTGGATGCCGAGCTCGAAGCGACCGGTGCCGAACGTATCGTAACGGCATGCCCGCTCTGCAAGAAGGCTCTCGGACGCGGTACGCAACTGCCTGTGGTAGACCTTGCCGAGGTGGTTGCGGGAGCCGTAGCCGAGTCCCGGAATTAAAAAATCATTGCAGAATTGTTGCAAAACTTGAAAATTCTGCATATCTTTGCACCACTCGAAAGGAAAAATCGAGTCCATATCGCGGAGTGGAGCAGTTGGTAGCTCGTTGGGCTCATAACCCAAAGGTCGGAGGTTCGAGTCCTCCCTCCGCTACAAGAAGAGGCCTTGTGTTGGAATTGACGCAGGGCCTTGTTTTTTTGGTGGTCGCATTGTAATGCAATATCATACATCGAGCCGTACGTTCATGTTCCGGTGCAGGCCGGCTTGAAGTACGGCATGTTTTTGGCGGGCAATTGGCGATTTGCCGCGAAATGGTCGGTTGTTTGGATTTTTTTCTAACTTTGCACAGCTGGACCATAACAAACCGGTTGTAAATGAAACGCTTTTTAACCATACTGTTTGCACTGGGGCTGTTCGCAACCGCCAATGCGCAGATTACAGTAAACAAAGATACCAAAATGACTCCTAAGGAATTGATGCAGCAGGCCATACGGCTTTCGGAAGAGAATGTGAAACAGGGTGGCGGACCGTTCGGAGCCGTCATAGCCCGCGACGGGAAGGTAATCGCTACCGGAACGAATCGTGTAACTTCGGATTGCGACCCCACTGCCCATGCCGAAGTCAGTGCCATACGTGCCGCTGCCAAGGCGCTCGGGACGTTCGATCTGAGCGGCTGCGAGATCTATACCTCCTGCGAACCCTGCCCGATGTGTCTGGGAGCCATCTATTGGGCCCATCTCGACCGTATGTACTACGGAAACGACAAGAACGATGCCGCCAGAATCGGGTTCGACGACGCATTTATCTACGAGGAGTTGTCGCGTGATCCGTCGGAACGGAAGCTGAAGATGGAAGAACTGCTTCCGGATGAGGCCATACGGGCTTTCGAGATGTGGGACCAGAAGAGCGACAAGGTCGAATACTGATCCCAGATCCGGCGCGGCAGTTGAATTTTACCCTCCCCCTCAAGAGTCGATAACGGCTCATGTTGATCATGATTTACGATCGAAGCGAGAGCATTCGGTCCGAGGTGTTGTGCTTTGGGCTGGTTGGGATGTCGTGTTCCGGCCTGAAGGCGTGTCGTGCTGACGGACAGCCTGATGGTCCGGAGCGATACGGCCGGTCCGCAGCCAGTACCGCACTGTCTGGTGATGAGGACATGCCTTTTGCACACGTAGTGAAACAATGGCGTCATTGAGAAACTGTCCGATCGGACAATTGTTCACAACAGCCTGTTTTAGCAATCCAGGGAGCGTCAAATTACCGTAAATGCCCGTATCATGTATAAATTCATGATACGAAGGCAATAAAAATGCCTGATAATTTGCAGAATACGGAGGCTTTTCTTATATTGCGGGCACAGTGTCTGGATTCTGTATTCTCTCCTTTGTCCTCTAACCTAAAACACCTCATAATTCCACGGCCTATGAAGCGAATAACTAAAATTTTGAAAGCCACGTTGAGTATAGCTCTTGGGTTGATATTAATATTCGAGATGTATCGCATTAAGGAGATATGTCTCGAAGGGAAGGCCTACGCTGAATTCCGTAACGAGTTGAAAAAGTGGGATATTGATTACTATCTGAGTTATGTGTCGACATCTTATCCGCGAAATATTTCGGATCATTTCATCGTCGATACCATCACTATCCCGAATCCGGTTATATTTAAACTTGGTGGTGACGATTATGTTGTATCCGATTCGATCTTCCGGGCCTGTTATAATCCGGCAGACAGTTCGTTCAGTCGTGAGGAATATTTGCTGCGTTATATGCAGTATCCCATTTGGCATGGCGCTACTCATGGCTGGTTTAGTACGTCGGATTATTTCTTAGAGGCAGAGTTAAGCGTGCTCAATAATAGATATTATTATCCCTTCTATTTTGACTGTGTCTTGGAACCTGTTCCTGATTCTATCGATATCAAGGTATGTGAATCCAGCAGTATTGATGAAGCGGAAGCCGTTGACAGTCTTGACGACTCTTCCATGCTCGATTATGACACTATTGGGCCATATTATCTAGACACGCTCAAAGGATTTCCGGTGATGAGATTCAGGCCGGAACCCCGCCAGTTTTTATTGACGTTACGGAGAGCGAAGGCTGAGTTTGTGAGGTATGAATATCCTGGAGGGTATACTGACAATATTGACAGCGTGATATACTATAAAGAGTTTTATCTGCATGCGGCTCCGATCTTTGATTTTGGGGAGTTGCGTCGACAAGCAACGAGCTATTTGGATGTATTAGAAAATATGTGATGAAACCACGATTGAGGAAGATTTTTAAGTCTTTATTGTCGGTGGTGCCGGTTATGGCATTAGTTGTCCTGACAATTGTACCGGCCTGGTGCCTTTCACCTGTACATGGTATATCATTAGGGAGTTCCACTCCTTCCGATGCTGATTATAGCGGACAAAAAACAATGACAAACAGAGGTTACAAAGGGAATACTTTTGTAATTGGTGTTAGAAGCAGCACAGTAACATTTTTCAACAAAGACGGTGCTTTGACAACAGTTAAATGGGCAGACTTTTTAAGAATGGGAGGGCAGAAATAATGAGAAAGAGTTATACAATAATAGTCTTATTCTTTGTTTTTTCTTTTTTAGTATCTTGTTCAACAATGCAATATGCTATCAAACGAAATCAAGATTTAACTGCACAGCAAGTAGATGATTTCTATCAAAAAAATGGAAATGCTTTTTATTTATCTTCTACTTATGCAAACTTTTCAGTTGTTTGGACATACGATGAAGATAGAGTTGAAATTTACTGGTTACAGAAAGGAAAAATAGAGCGAAAACAAATAATTAATGACAATGAAACAATACAATATGCGGAGGTTTCACTTGAAGATATAGAAAAGGAGCTTTATCAGCGATGTGCTATGGAATTAGACGGAGATATGTTTGGATTTATGATTGAGATTGACCGTAAAACACATAATGCAGATTATGCTGTTGATATAAATTGCTTGAAACAAGGGAAATATAAATCTGATTTTTTAAATAGAATTACAAATGACATCAAGAGACACAAAATGTGGGAAATTGAATATCAATAAGAAAAGCTCTGCACTTGCGTTTTTTTTGCTTTTTCTTTTTTGTGGAGGTTTTTTTGGCGGATGTGGTGTTCTGCGGCGCCAGGCTGTAACCGGCACGTTGGAAGATGCCATCGAAATAGCAGTGGATAATTTTCTCACGTGCAGGTTGAGCGATAACAGTGATTGGTTTAAGGTTATCCCATATTGGAATTATCATGATCAGCGTGATTATTATAATGAAGATGGGCTGATAGAGTTTTTTATTATAGAACAGGATACGGTGGTATATCTTTCCGCATTTAGTGAACAACCAGATGATTGGTTCAATGCCGGAGAAGCGATATACCGTGGATTGTTGTCGATAGACTCATTGCCTGTCGCCATTTACGAGAGAAACCGTTGTGGGGCCAATTTGTATGACTCCTCAAAACTCGTGTATGTGCCATTGCATAACCTAAAAAACTTCCCAAACATACAGTTATCATGATAGATAGATGGGGTGTTCAAGGTGACAGTTTGATTCCCGATATACTTCCTTGATACTGGCGGTTCTTCTTGTGTGATATCCACCGGCCACTGTCCGCTGACCTGCACCGAATCAATTACCGGAATTGACTGCTTCAGAGAGGCCGCAATGTTGCGCTCACTCTGAAGCAGTTCTCTTTTCCGGTCACCAGGCATCATTTGCCGAAAAAGAGCCAATGCACCCTCACCCCTACGCTCAAAAAACATCCATGCTTGACGCATTGACCGGAACTTTTACGTAATGATCCCTGCGTCAGGTTATCTTCAAGTAATTTTAGATCTCCGACAGCGTCTCAATAACCCCAAAAGCGTTTAAACATATGAAGAGATCTCTGATTACACTATCCCTCATGCTGGCTGCAGCCATGCCTGCAAGCATACACGCGGGAACAAGCACGACAAACGGCTCGTCCGGCCCGGCTCAGGAAGCCGCCGTACAAACCGCCGAGCCGATCACCGTCAACCCGAATGAACTGACCGCATTCCCACACCTGACATCCGGAACCAGATTCCTCTCCAAAGACATAAATGAACAAGCCGTATCCGATGTCAGCGACGGCATATTCTCCATCATGGAATACAACCGCGAATACGGTTACTCCAGCTATTTCAGCTTCTATTCCGTCGACGGCGATTACATCTTCCCGCCGATGTGGGAGATGCCGAGCAGCGGCCGGCCGCGATTCGACAACGGCGCCGCAGTGGTAAAATATCCCCGCAAGCTCAACCCGCAGAGTCAGCATGCAATCATCTATGCCGACGGTTCGGTCCGCGAGCTGCCCGTGACCTGGAACGATGTAACGCAATTCTACGACGGCGTGGCGATGGTCTATGAGATCTCGACCGGCAAACAGCAGATATTCTACATCAATACCAAAGGCGAGAAGATCCTGCCGCATCTGACCCATATCTACAACATGAGGGGCCCGATGGGCATCAAGGATCGAATGAGATACCTCCGTGAGGAGCGCCGTGCATTCTTCAGCTACAAGGACCGCAAGTGGGGTTATCTGGACAATACGGGAAAGATCGTCATCACGCCGAAGTTCCAGGAGGTGCGCGACTTCCACAACGGCTACGCCCTGGCAATCGTAAAGGATGAAACCGGAAAAGAGAAGGCCGTATTTATCGACAAGACGGGAAAAACCGTCCTCGACATTCCCACCAGTGCCCCGACGCTCTATTACGCACAGGATGTCAGCGACATCGACAACGGCATCTTCAGCATCCGCAGCAACAGCGATATCAAATACTACGACCTGGCAGGTGCCGAACTTGCCAAATATCCTGAAGGCACCCCCTTCCACAACGGCCATGCATTCGTAAAGACCGACGGCAGCCACGACGCCCCGATCAGCATCATCGACACCCGCTTCAAGGTCATCCGCGAGATCGGCCTCGAGAACATCTCCCTGAATGTGGAGAAGGCCGCCTTCAACGACCTCGGCATAGCCACCTTCGACCAGAAGTATGTCTTCACCGACGACGGGCAGTTGATCCTGCGTACCGGCGACAGCTACGGGAACAAGATTCTCGACTTCTCACAGGACGGCTACGCCAAGGCCGTGACCAAGTTCACCCTCAACGGCTCGAGCGACACCTATCTCGGAATACTGAACCCCAAGGGCGAACTGAAGATCATCTTCGGAAAGGAGTCCTATACGGCTTTCCAACCTGTTCTTCCGGTCGATCCCCCGATCACACCGCTGCCGCCCGAGGACCCCGAACCGCCGATCATCTCCGACCCCGAACCGCCCGTAATAGATACCATACCTGATGGGCCGAAGGACTTCGTTAAGGCGACTTACGACATACAGGTCATCGCATCCCCGCAGGAGGGCGGAACCGTCTCCGGCGCCGGGACATACCACTTCGGCGATACGGTCCGTATCTCGGCCAAAGCCAACGAAGGCTGGTTCATTTCGGGCGTCGAAGCCTCGAGTTCAGGCATGAACACCGGCCATCCGGCCAAATATGTCGTCCGAAACGACGGCACAATCACGGTTTACTTCTCCAGGGAAGATTCCCGCGAGCCATTGTCCACCTCCACCTACCAAGGCACCGTCATCATGCTCGATGAGGCCGGCAACCAGATGGTGCAGTTCCCGCTCTATCTCGAAACCGATGCCGACGGTAACTACCAGTCGCCCTACGGTGACAAGACCTACGGCGTTCTTGCCCCCATGCTCGATCCCGAACTGACGCTCCACAACCAGCTGACACGCGACGGCAAGGTGATCGAAGGGAGCAACGTCTCGTACAACTGCTTCTACACGCCGTTCAAGGTTACAGGCATTACGACCGACCCCGTGAGCGGTAAAAAGTATCTGAACGTCGACGGCGGACAGCTCTCCGTACGCAACATGACGATCCTCTCCACCGACGCCACACAGATGAACAGCCTCAACACCCTGATGGCCAATCTTATGGTGCAGTTCGACGGAATGAGTGACATCGAAATACCCTCCTACAGCTACCGCATCGAGATGCTCGACATCGATGAATCCACAGGCGAATTCACCTTCGGCGGCATGGAGTGCTTCTCACCCCAGTCCGGATGGGTCTCGAGCGACGATCCGCGGCTCCACAAGCGGCTCAGGACGCTTTTCATTTACGGCTATACCAAGCCCCTTCCGGCCGACACCTTCAACGGCATCCGCATGGAAAAGGCCCCGAAACGTACCGATATCCTCTGGTATCCGCCCGAATCGTTCCTCAAGACCGAATCGGGAATTGTCGAGACCCTGGGCAAACAATACCGTGAATTCGCTTCGGATTATGAGGTGCTTCGGGAGCTCAATCTGCGGGATCTGACTGAAGATATCGACGAGAACATCTTCAAGCGATTCTAAAGGTTCGTCCGGCCAGCTCCGATATGGGTTCTACAAGCCGGACACATTAAACACCGCATCCACGATCTGTCAGTTGGATAGATCGTGGATGCGGCTATTTCTTCAAGTCGTCAGTCTCCAGTCTCCATGTCAGAGCTTGCATTCGATTGTCATCATTGACATCTGCAATATGAACCCGTTCATGTGCGCCTTGTCACTACAACGACCGTCCGACATGCAAACATATCAACTATTATACATAATGCGTTGTGCAAATATTGTGCTTATACACCAAGCCGCCAAAACGAAAACCGCGTTGCAGACATCTACAACGCGGTTTCTGTGAGGTCTGAAGCGGACTCGAACCGCTGTAGCAGCTTTTGCAGAGCTGTGCCTAGCCACTCGGCCATCAGACCTTTCGTCTATTTTCGAGATCGCAAATATAGATATTTTTTCACAATTTACAAACTTATCTGACCCTTTGCCTTTTTTTATCCGTTTTTTTCTATCTTTACACTGGATTTATAGGGTGGACAACTATAAAAAAACGGTAAAAGCTGTTGTACCCATAATTATTAATACTTCCAATATGGCCTCTGTCGATGATATCGCTTTGAGTATGATCCCCGGGCTCGGTGTCCGTGGCGCCGTGCATCTGCTCAGAACATTCGGTTCGTCAATGAAAATTTTCAAGGCCTCTATATCCGAACTCACCGAACAGGCTCAGCTGCGTCTGGACATTGCTAAAAAAATAATGGCCCGCGACTCTCACCGAGCTGCCGAACGCGAATGGGAGTATTGCCGTCGGAACAATATTACCGCCATCGCATCCACAGACATCGAATACCCGTCGCTGTTGCTCGAAACCGATGACTATCCAACTATCTTATATGTACAGGGGAATGTGAATGCCCTGGCACAGCCGACATTATCGATGGTCGGAACACGGCGGATATCGCAATACGGCCTGACAATGTGCGAAAAACTGGTGGCAGGACTGGCCGAGCAGGTGCCTTCGCTGACAATAATCAGCGGACTGGCCTTCGGTGTGGATGTCAACTGCCAGCGGGCGGCGGTACGCCACGGCCTCAAATCGGTGGGAGTCTTAGCCAACGCCCTGCCCGAGATCATGCCGGCACAGCACACCCGGTTCGCCCGTGAGATGATCGATAGTGGAGGTGCGATAGTCACCGAACTCAACTCGCAATCCAAACAGAACGGCCGGTATTACCTTCCGCGGAACCGAATCATCGCGGCACTGAGTGCTGGCACGGTGATCGTGGAGTCGGATGCGGCCGGAGGCTCATTGCATACGGCTGCCATGGCCGACGGGTACAACCGCACGGTAATGGCCGTTCCGGGGAGGGCTACCGACAGGATGTCCACCGGAACGAACCTGCTCATCCGAAACCATAAGGCACAACTGATACTTTCGGCCGAAGACATCGTCCGCGAGATGATGTGGGACATATCGAGTAATCCGGGCGGGCAACACGGCAGTACGGGCCTGCACTTCCAGAAGCCGGAGATTACGGATCCGGATGAGAAGAGACTTCTGGAAGCCTTCCCGCAGGAGGGGACCGTATCGGTCGAGGAGCTGCAGAGTGCCGTACGGCTTCCGACGGGCGCCATCATGTCCCTGCTGCTGAATCTCGAACTCTCCGGCGCCATAAAGCAGTTGCCGGGCGGAATATATACAAAATCACGTTGACCATGATACGACTTATCGACACTCATTCGCACATCTACGAACCGGAATTCGACGACGACCGCGATTCGGTTGTCGAACGGGCCGTCACGGCGGGTGTCGACCGGATGCTGCTTCCGGCCATAGATTCGCAGAGCTACAAACGCATGTTCGATCTGTGCCGCCTCTACCCCGACAACTGTTATGCGATGATGGGACTCCACCCCACCTCGATCAACGACCGGCCCGACTGGGCGGCCGAACTCGCCGTCACGGAGCACTATCTGACCACGCCTCCCGACGGCATCCGTATCATCGCCGTCGGCGAGATCGGCCTCGACTACTACTGGAGCCACGATTTCGTAACCCAACAGACCGAAGCCTTCATCCGACAGCTCCGCATCGCCGTGGAACTCGACCTGCCGGTCGCCATCCATACCCGCGCGGCATGGGACGACATGACCGCAATCATCGAAACCGAAAGCAAAACAGCCCGCCTGGCCGGCAAACGACTTCGCGGCGTATTCCACGCCTTTTCGGAGGATACCGCCACATACCGGCGGCTGAAAGCCTGCGGCGAGTTCCTGTTCGGCATAGGCGGCACCATCACATACCGCAAAAGCACCGTTGCCGAGACAATCCGCGAAATGTCGCTCGACGACATACTGCTGGAGACCGACTGCCCGTACCTGACCCCGGTCCCCTATCGCGGCAAACGCAATGAAAGCAGCTACATACCGTTCATATGCGAAAAGGTTGCCTCGCTGCTCGACATTCCGTTCGAAGATGTTGCCTCGGCAACCACGGCCAACGCCGAAAGGCTTTTCGGCCTTCCGCCGCACCGACAATGACAAAAACAGACTCAACCATGAAAAGAGTAAAAATCACGGTCATGCGCAAGACCTGCCACCGCGACCTGATGGCCCGCTACGAAAACCCCATCGAACATGCCTGCGACATGCATGAAGGAGATGTCTTCATCGCCGAAGGCTGGCAGAAACCCGAAGGACTGTGCGAAAGCGCCTGGCAGACGCTCTCACCCTTTGTCATGACCCTCGCTCACGGCGGGACGGATCTCTACGACGGCTGGATGAAGAACCCCGCCTCGGCCATGATCTCGTGCAACGACGGTTTCCGCCCCGTGAGCTTCCTGCTCGAAACCATAGAACAATAAGGAATTATTCAAGATAGACATGCGACCATCCATTCTGATCATCTACACGGGCGGCACCATCGGCATGAAGACCGATGCCGCCACCGGCGCCCTGGTACCGTTCGACTTCAGCGGCATCTACGACGAGTTCCCGGCCATGAAACGCATCAATGCCGACATCGAGGTGCGGACCATGCAGCCCATCATCGACTCGTCGAACATCACCCCCGCACTGTGGTGCCGGCTGGCCGAGCTGATCCGCGACGAATACTCCCGTTACGACGGCTTCGTCATCCTGCATGGGACCGATACGATGTCCTATTCGGCCTCGGCGTTGAGTTTCATGCTCGAGAACCTCTCGAAACCGGTGGTCTTCACCGGCAGCCAGATCCCGATCGACGTACTGCGCACCGACGGCCGCGAAAACCTCATCACGGCCATCGAAATCGCCGCCGCCAGGAATGCAGACAACGAAGCCATCGTACCCGAAGTGAGCCTCTACTTCCAGAACAAGCTGTTCCGCGCCAACCGCACCACCAAATACAGTTCCGAAAGCCTCAATGCATTCCGGTCGGACAACTATCCCCCGCTGGCCGAGGTCGGAGTCAACATCCGCTTCAACACGCCCTACATACGCCGCGTCACCCCGACCGAATGGCTGGATGTCAGCACGTCACTCGATACGGGCGTCGTGGTCATCAAGATCTTCCCGGGGATGAGCGAACGGATCTTCCGCGCCATGCTCAACCTGGACGGCGTCAAGGCCGTTGTCCTCGAGACCTACGGTTCGGGGAACGCCCCGACCGACAAATGGTTTATCGATGCCCTTCGCGACGCCATCGAGCGCGGCGTCATAGTCATGAATGTCACCCAATGTACCGGCGGGAGCGTCAAGATGAACCTCTACGAAACCGGCCAGAGCCTTCTGAATGCAGGCGTTGTCTGCGGATACGATTCGACCACCGAGGCGGCCGTAACCAAACTGATGTACCTTCTCGGGAGGAAACTGCCGACAGGACTCATCACCGCCCAAATGAAACGCCCCATAAAAGGAGAAATTACTGTACAAACGGTTGCACAGAATTAAAATAATTGCTATATTTCGCAAGTCTTTTGCGCGCATTTCGGTTTCGAAAAAGCGGCATTGGACGAGAAAGTGAAATACAACAGATTGACGCACAATGCAATACGGAGAGCATGGCGCATTAGATTCAGGAGAAATGACCGAGTGGCTTAAGGTGCACGCCTGGAAAGTGTGTATACCTCAAAAGGGTATCGTGGGTTCGAATCCCGCTTTCTCCGCAAAAAAAATTTGACAACCCAAAACTTGATTGACAAAGAGTAAAGTTTGTATAACTAAAAACTTAAAGCACAAAACAAACTAATAATTTTTTTAATTAATCGATTTTTACAATTATGAAAAAACTTTTTTTGATTTTATCAGTAGCAGGTCTGCTTAGCCTTGGTACTGCTAATGTGTTTGCTCAGGAAGCTGAAGCCGCTAACGACGAGGCCGCTGCTGCCCCCGCAACCGAACAGGTAGACGAAGCCGCTGCAGAAGATGTTGCTGCTACGGCTGCAGTCGATCCCGAAACCGATCTGGCCGGCGAATCCATGCACCAGGTACTGAAACAGAAGTTCATCGAAGGTTCATGGGGCTGGATGCTGTTCCCGCTGCTCTGCTTGATCCTCGGTCTGGCAGTCGCTATCGAGCGTATCCTCTACCTCTCGTTCTCGGCAACCAACACCAAGAAGCTTATCGCTAAGGTTGAAGAGGCTCTGAACAACGGCGGTATCGAAGCTGCAAAAGAAGTTTGCCGCAATACCCGCGGTCCCGTTGCATCGATCTTCTATCAGGGCCTGGATCGCTACGATCAGGGTCTCGACTCGGTTGAGAAAGCAGTCGTTTCCTACGGCTCGGTTCAGACCGGTCTGATGGAGAACGGCCTGAGCTGGATCGGCCTGTTCATCGCACTTGCTCCTATGCTGGGATTCATGGGTACCGTTGTCGGTATGATCGAGGCATTCGACGCCATCCAGGCTGCCGGTGACATCTCCCCGACGCTGGTTGCCGGCGGTATCAAAGTCGCCCTGTTGACCACCATGCTGGGTCTGATCGCCGCTTGTATCCTTCAGCTGTTCTACAACTACATCATCACCCGTATCGACGTCCTCGTTGTTGACATGGAGGATAGCTCGATTACGCTGGTTGACATGCTGACTGCTTACAACAAGAAATAATTCAAGCGATTACTAAAATCCGAACAATGAAAAAAGTTTTTAATATAATATTAGTGGTCCTGCTGATAATCACAGCCATCTTGACCGTCATGATGCTCTTTGGTCCCAAAGACGGCAGCGGCAATCCGGACGTAAACCCGATTATCATCTGGACCTATATACTCTGCGCCCTGGCCATCCTTTCGGCCGTATTCAGCGCCGTGTATTGTTCGATCAACAACTCCAGGGGCTCCAAAGGCTCTCTTATCGCGCTCGTCATCGTGGTTCTGGTTGTAGGTGCATCCTTCATGTTCGCCGACAGCACCACCCCGATGGTTCTGTCCGACGGTACTGTTGTCGACAGCCCGATGATCCTGAGCATAAGCGACGCCAGCCTCTATGTAAGCTACGTTGCCCTGGCAGTAGCTATAGTTGCAGCCATATTCTCTGAAATCAAAAACGCTATTAAATAATTTTTTGAATACGAGCAATTATGGCAGGAAATAAAAGAAAAGTACAGGAAATCAATGCCGGCTCAATGGCTGACATATCTTTCTTGTTGTTGATCTTCTTCCTGGTTGCTACGACAATGAATACCGACGCAGGTCTGCAACGAATGCTGCCGCCCATGCCTGACGAAAACCAACAGACTCAAGACATGGACGTCAAGGAACGCAACCTGATGAAGGTATACATCTCAAAAGCCAACAATATCATGGTCTCCACGCAAATGGAGGAGAACCAGGTGATCGACATCCACCAGTTGAAAGATAAAGCCAAGGAGTTCGTGCTGAACCCGTTCGATCTGGAATCACTGCCCGAAAAAGAGCCTACGGAAATAGAACTTCCCAATGGCGGCAAATGGGTATATCCGGTATCGGCCGGCGTGATATCGCTTCAGAATGACCGCGGTACGGTTTACAACACCTACATCATGGTGCAGAACGAACTGACCCGCGCATTCAACGAAGTCCGCAATGAGGTTGCCCTCCGTAAATTCGGCGTTCCATTCTCCGAATTGACCGAGGATCAACGAAATGCTGTTCAAAAAGCGGTTCCTCTGAAGATCTCCGAGGCCGAACCGCGTAATGTGGGAGGATTGTAATATGGCAGTAATCAAAAAGAAAGGCGACAAGGAGGTCCCTGCAATTTCGACCTCATCGCTTCCCGACGTGATCTTCATGCTTATCTTCTTCTTCATGGTCAGCACGACCATGCGAGATCAGGAGTTGCTGGTTCGCTACCGTCTGCCGGAAGCTACCGAGATTCAGAAACTCGAAAAGAAATCTCTCGTCAGCTATATCCACATCGGTCCTCCGTCGTTGGCAATGCAGGCAAAATTCGGTACCGCTCCGAAGATTCAGCTCAACGACAGCTACAAGTCCACGAAAGATATTCTGGATTTCGTAGCGTCGGAACGTGACAAACTTTCGGAAGCCGACAAGAATGCTATGAGTATCTGCCTCAAGGCCGACAACCAGACCCTGATGGGTAACATCACCGATGTAAAGCAGGAGTTGCGCCGTGCAAATGCACTGAAGCTGATCTATGCTGCAACCAAAACGACCGGTTATTAGTAGACCGAGAGTTTAGAGTTTTATACACTGACAAAAAACCTTCCCGAAACATCGGGAAGGTTTTTTGTGTTTGGGCGGCCGCTCATCAAAGTGCGCCAAACCGCCGGCAAATGACGTTTCAGGAAAAGTTTAGGACAATTCCGGGGTTAGGCCGCGAGACAGTCTCTACAACCAATACATATTATAATCCGAAGAGACGCTTTATTTTCGAATATTGCGAAGCGAATCAGAAAAAGTTTATATCTTTGTAAGTTGAATATATGTACAAGCAAATGAGCGACAATAGAATAAAAGTTGGCATAACGCAGGGCGACACAAACGGCATCGGATGGGAGGTCATCATCAAGACACTGGCCGACAACCGCATGACCGAGTTGTGCACACCCGTAATATACGGTTCGCCCAAGGTGGCGTCATTCTACAAGAGCCGAATGACCGATGTCGACGGATTCGCATACAACGCCATACGTTCGGCCTCCCAGGCTCGCAGAGGTAAGATCAATCTGATCGACTGCGGCCCGGCGGATATCGAGATTACACCGGGCGTGGCATCCGAGGCTGCAGGTAAGGCAGCCGTAGCAGCCCTGCGGGCAGCAGTAACGGACCTGAAAGCAGGTGATATTGATGTACTTGTCACCGCCCCGATAAACAAGGAGAGTGTTCAGAGCGAATCGTTCCATTACACGGGGCACACCGAATTCCTTGCCGATGAACTCTCCGGCGAACCGATGATGATCATGTGCAGCGAGCGGCTGCGCGTCGGACTGGTCACAATCCACATACCGTTGGCCGACGTAAGCCGCTCGCTGAGCGAGGAGAAGATCGTAGCTTCACTGCAGCGACTCAGAAAGACGTTAAAGAGTGATTTCGGTGTTGTCGAACCGCGAATCGCCGTTTTGGCGCTGAATCCGCATGCCGGCGACGGCGGCTTGCTCGGCAACGAAGAGCAGCTGATCATCCGGCCGGCGATCGAAAAGGCTTTTGCTGAAGGTATTCTCGCCTTCGGGCCATTCCCGGCCGACGGGTTCTTTGCAAGCGGCTCATTCTCGCGATATGATGCCATTCTGGCGATGTATCACGACCAGGGGCTGGCACCGTTCAAGACGCTCACTCCCGATGGGGTTAACTTTACGGCGGCACTTTCGAAGATCCGCACATCGCCCGACCACGGCGTGGCATACGACATTGCCGGGAAGGACATGGCCGATCCGCAATCGATGCGCGAAGCAATATATACAGCAATAGACATCTATTGGAACCGGCATCGTTGGGAGGAGATGAACGCCAATCCGCTCCGTCACTACGAACGCGAAAAGGGGCGAGATATTTCGGTGCAGGATCTGCCCGAAGAGCCGCAGGAGACACTCTAAAAGTATCGTCCCCCGCCTGAGGTGTGGGGGGGGGTGCCGGGGAGAACGAGAGAGAGAGAGAGAGAGAGAGAGAGAAAAAAAAAAAAGAGGTGAGTGAAGGAGAGGAGAGAGAAAAGTGACAGGTAGACACGTAGAAATAAAGAAAATGCGTGAGGGGGGGGTGGAGTGAAAGGAAAAGCAAGAAGCAAAATTATCGAGAAGCAAGAGAATATAATATAAAGAATAATTTTCCGACCGGGTGGCGTATCTCGTCTCGTAATTGTGGGAGCGCAGCCGGCCGATAATACAAAAAATAAAAGTACAATAAAGATGATCAAGATCACATTCCCCGACGGCAGCATTCGTGAGTATGCCAAAGGGACTACGGCAATGCAAATCGCCGAAAGCATCAGCCCGCGACTGGCCCAGGAGGTTCTGGCGGTCGAGGTTAACGGGACGGTTCAGGACCTGCTCCGTCCGATCAACGAGGACAGCAAGATCCGCCTGCTGAAATGGGAGGACGACGAAGGCAAACACGCCTTCTGGCACACCTCGTCGCACCTGTTGGCCGAGGCTCTCGAGGCACTCTATCCGGGTATCAAGTTCGGAATCGGCCCCGCAATCGAAAACGGGTTCTACTACGACGTCGACTCGCCGGTGCCCATCACCGAGAGCGACCTTCCGCGCATCGAAGCCAAGATGGTCGAACTGGCCCGCACCAAAGAACCTGTCGTACGCACCGAAGTCAGCAAGGCTGACGCTCTGAAAACGTTTACCGAAAAGGGCGACCAGTACAAGGTCGAACTGATCGAAGCGCTGGAGGACGGAACTATCTCGTTCTATACCAACGGTTCGTTCACCGATCTGTGCCGCGGTCCGCACCTTCCCAATACCGGTCTGATCAAGGCCATCAAACTTACGTCGGTTGCCGGAGCATACTGGCGCGGCGATGAGAAACGTCAGATGCTGACACGTATCTACGGAATCTCGTTCCCGAAGAAGTCGATGCTCGACGAGTATCTGGTACTCCTCGAGGAGGCCAAGAAGCGTGACCACCGCAAACTGGGCAAGGAACTCGAATTGTTCTGCTTCTCGCCGCGCGTCGGCCAGGGCCTTCCCCTGTGGCTGCCCAAAGGCGCTGCTCTGCGCGACAGGCTTGAACAGTTCCTGCGCAACGTCCAGAAAGCATACGGTTACCAGCAGGTCATCACACCGCATATCGGCAACAAGGAGCTCTACGTCACCTCGGGGCACTATGCAAAATACGGCAAGGATTCGTTCCAGCCGATACATACCCCCATCGAAGGCGAAGAGTATCTGCTCAAACCGATGAACTGTCCGCACCACTGCGAGATCTATCGCTACAAACCGCATTCGTACAAGGACCTTCCGATCCGCCTGGCCGAATTCGGTACCGTATACCGCTACGAACAGAGCGGCGAACTGCACGGATTGACCCGTGTACGCGGTTTCACGCAGGATGACGCCCACATGTTCGTGCGCCCCGACCAGTTGCTCGACGAGTTCGAGAAGGTGATCGACATTATTCTCTACATCTTCAAGACCCTCAACTTCGACAACTATACGGCACAGATTTCGCTGCGCGACCCCAACAACAAGGAGAAATATATCGGTTCGGACGAAAACTGGGAGAAGGCCGAAAACGCAATCATCGAGGCGGCCAAGGCCAAAGGCCTCAAAACCACGGTCGAATATGGCGAGGCTGCCTTCTACGGTCCGAAACTGGACTTCATGGTCAAGGATGCCATCGGCCGCAAATGGCAGTTGGGTACCATTCAGGTCGACTACAACCTTCCCGAACGGTTCGATCTGACCTATACCGGCGCCGACGACAAACCGCATCGCCCGATCATGATCCACCGCGCCCCGTTCGGCTCGATGGAGCGTTTCGTGGCCGTGCTGCTCGAACATACCGCCGGCAAATTCCCGTTGTGGCTCGCCCCCGATCAAGTCGTCGTACTCCCGATCAGCGAGAAATACAACGACTATGCCCAGAAGGTGGTCGACTATCTGAACCGTTACGACGTCCGCGCACAGATCGACAACCGAAATGAAAAGATCGGTCGCAAGATCCGTGACAACGAACTCAAACGTATCCCCTACCTGCTGATCGTAGGCGAGAAGGAGGAGGCTGACGGACTGGTATCGGTACGTATGCAGGGCGAAGGCGACCAGGGCCAGATGACGATGGAGGCATTCCGCGACATGATATTGGAGAAGGTCCGCGAGGAGACTGCCGGCAACGACAAGATACAATAACTGAGCAAGAGCACATTAACCAATAGGAGGACACAACTATAAACACGACAAAACCATTCCAAGCGCGAGTAGGCGGCAGTGGTCCGAATCAGGGACCGCGGCCGGCTCAACCACACGGGCCGAGACGACCCGAAAAGGAGAACCCGCACCGCATCAATGATCAGATTACGGCTCCACAGGTCCGCGTCGTCGGAGAGAACGTCGAGGCACCGACAGTCATGTCGACGCGCGACGCCTTGAAACTGGCCGACCAGTTGGAACTCGATCTGATAGAGATTTCGCCGAAGGCCGATCCTCCGGTATGTCGCATTGCCGACTATCAGAAATTTCTCTATCAGCAGAAGCGCAAGGCCAAGGAGATCAAGGCAAAAGCCGTGAAGGTGGTCATCAAGGAGATCCGTTTCGGACCTCAGACCGACGACCATGACTACAACTTCAAGTTGCGGCATGCCGAAAACTTCCTCAAGGAGGGAGCCAAGGTCAAGGCCTATGTCTTTTTCCGCGGCCGGTCGATCGTATTCAAGGAACAGGGTGAGATTCTGCTTCTGCGTTTCGCCACCGACCTCGAGGATCTGGCCAAGGTCGAGATGATGCCCAAGCTCGACGGCAAGAAGATGACAATGATGCTGGCGCCAAAACCCAAGAAGGGTTAAGGCTCGCAAGTCGTACAGCACCCGTCTGACCGCCACACATATCCTCTCTGCAACCAACCCCTGGTGCCGACCTGTCTGAACATGTAGCGGCAGCAAGGTTTGGCAAAAGTGTGGGGGGGGGTAAAGTGAAAAAGAGGGACATGTATATCTCAGATTGAGACGTATATCGCCATGAGAGCGTGGGGGGGGGGGAAAAAAAAAAGTTGAAATATCTCACCTCTTGCAGATCCGGATCAGGTTTGCAATCCGGTTGTGACAATATGTTTCATCTCTGTGCGGTTCGGGCAGAACACAGAACTCCTATCGCAGGCCTATAATCGCAGGCCTGATATTACAAGCAGAGGATAGCTCCACGTTCGTGGGACTATCCTCTGCTTGTTTTTCACACCTCCTCCACCCTATCCCTCACATCCCGACTGACCTTTACGACCATATCCTCCCATTCATGGTGCCACGGTCCGACGAAAGTCTCAAGGCCGGAACGGGCAAAAAAACATGCGCGGCAATGTGTATTTCGGCTGCAGGATTGAGTGGATTCGGACAAAATTTCGTATATTTGTTATTCGGCAGGTTTGCGGCTCCGCGGTACGGAACGTCTTGAACTCCTGCGCGAATTGTGACAAACTTGATGAAACCCAACAGAATCAACCTTTCAGAATCATGAAAAGAATTCTTATCGTAGGCGCCGGAGGTCAGATCGGATCCGAATTGACCGTCTATCTGCGCAAAGTTTACGGGCGCGACAATGTTGTGGCGACCGATGTCCGCGAATCGGAACGGCTGCGTGACGACGGACCTTTCGAGATCCTCAACGCACTCGATGCCATTGCCTATGCATCGGTTGTGGCCCGTTACAAGATCGATACCATATTCAATCTGGTTGCATTGCTCTCGGCCGTAGGCGAAAAAAATCCGCAGATGGCCTGGAGTATCAACATGGGCGCCCTGATGAATTCACTCGAAGTGGCCCGTCAGCACCACTGTGCGCTCTTTACACCCAGTTCAATCGGCGCCTTCGGGCCGGATGCCCCGAAATACATGACTCCGCAGGATACGGTGATGCACCCGACAACGATCTATGGCGTATGCAAGGTTACCGGCGAGCTGCTCGGTGATTACTATCATCTGAAATACGGACTCGATACCCGTTCGATACGCTTCCCGGGAATCATATCGAATGTCACGCTGCCGGGCGGCGGCACCACCGACTATGCCGTAGAGATATATTATGAGGCCGTCAAGCGCGGTCACTTCACCTGCCCGATCCCGCACGACGTCTACATGGACATGATCTACATGCCTGACGTGCTGCATGCGTGCGTCGAGTTGATGGAGGCCGATCCTGCGCGGCTGATTCACCGAAACAGTTTCAATATAGCTTCGATGAGTTTCACGCCCGAAATCATCTATGAGGCCGTAAAGCGTCGTCTGCCCGACTTCACGATGGATTACGCCGTCGACCCCGTCAAGGAGCAGATAGCACGTTCGTGGCCCGACCGGCTCGACGACACCTGTGCACGTGAGGAGTGGGGCTGGCAGCCGAAATGGAATCTCGACGACATGACCGACGACATGCTGTCGCACATACGCGAGAAGATCGCTGCCGGACTGTATTGAACCGACCGTAATGAATCGTCAGGGCTCTGGATGACGCAACTCCGCATCCAGAACCTCCGCCAGATAAATCCCATGCACCGTACAGCTGATCATTCAGCCTTGCGATGCATGGGATTTGTTATCGGGACGTTGCACCCCCTGCCCACGCAGCTGCCGATCGCTCAGGAGGCGCAATCAGTTGTCGGTACACTTGTATACGTAAAAAACCGTAGTTGAGAGATCGAGCGGACGATAGTTTCCCGTTCGGTTCATTTCGACCTGCGCCATACGGAACTGACGCAGATGGTCAAGAAGTTGAGCGAGCGACCCGGTGATGCGGATCGCACGGTTATACCCCAGGAGGGCATCCATTGCACTATTATTCATAATTTCAGAAACGTTGTCTTTCAGGTCCGGTTCGGCAGTCCGCCCGTCTTACCGTGATCCGGCCATTGCGGAAGCTCCCGCCGGCAAGTGGCCTGCCGAGCCTAAAGTCGTATATCCATGAAGCCCGCACAGGATCCGAATTGTCCGTTCCCTTTTCATCTGCCAGACCACGTCGGAAACCGGCTCCATTACCAGACGCAAAATTATGAAAAATTTACTCACCGAGGAATAAACATTCCCAAAAAGCCGCCCGATAGTGAAAACCGTCCCTATTATTTTCGTACCTTTGTAGAGAGGCTGCCCCCGCCGCCGAAAGGTTGCGAAAAGCGATGAGAGCATACAAGCTACATCGCCCGTCACCTTTACGCGATGGCCGCAGGCAAGGTTCCGAGGCCCTGCCGCAAATCCGGATATCGGCAAGATCAGATCAGCGCCCCGATATCGGCCAAATGCGGGACCCCGGCCGACGGAGCGTGACGGATGGCAGGCCGAGGCACGGAGCTTGCAGTGTCCCTTCCTCAGAACCATGAAATGCAAACAAGTTTAATATACTGGATATGAACAGAGTATACCTGATGTTGGCCGACGGCTTCGAAGTACTCGAGGCGCTGGCAGTAAGAGACGTAATGAATCGCGGCGGAATCGAATGTCTGTGCGTTGCCATCGGAGACTCGCTCGAAGTAACCTCGTCGCACGCACTGGCAACGGTCAAGGCCGACATGCTTTTGAAAGACAGCGACCTGTCGGACGGTGCCGCAATAGTATTGCCGGGCGGATATCCCGGATATGTCAATCTGGGCAATTCCGAACTGGTGGGACGTTGGGCCGCCGACTATTATCGCGCAGGCCGGATCGTGGCGGCAATCTGCGGAGGACCTTCGGTTCTCGCACGAAACGGCATCGCCCGCGGCTGCAACATCACATGCCACCGCAGCGTCCGCGACATCATGCTCAACGACTACAACTATGTCGGCGGGAATGTCGTCTCGGACGGGAATCTGATTACCGGTGCAGGTGCAGGCGCATGCATCGAGTTCGCACTGACCATCGCCGCACGCCTCTCCGACGAACAGACCGTTGCCCGTATCAAGGCCAGCATGGAGATCGAATAACGCAATCCGTCTTCCCCCCCAGCCTGACGCAACGAGTATCGTCGCCCTCTACCTGACAGCTATGGCCTCGATCTCGACCAGCGCCCCTTTCGGCAGATTGGCTACCTGATAGCACACTCGGGCAGGCATCTGTTCGGTATAATAGCGCGCATAGACCTCGTTCATGGCACCGAAATCGGCTATATCGGCCAGCAGTACGGTCGATTTGACAACATCCCGGAGCGTATATCCGGCCTCGGACAATATGGCACGGATGTTGTCGAGGGCACGTTCGGTCTGGGCAACAATCCCTTCGGGCATCCGGCCGGTCGCCGGATCTACGGGCAGTTGTCCCGAAACATAGAGTACGCCTCCGGCCTCCACGGCCTGCGAATAGGGTCCGACGGCTGCAGGAGCCGAAGCGGTAGATATGATACGTTTCATATATGGCATTTTAGATAATTCCTTGCAAATATAACACTTATTGCATACATTTGTATAACCTGAAAAACACGGTAACGGAATTCAACAGATGAAATCGGTCAAGGTAATCATAATAGCCATGCTGGGCATCCTCATCACGGGATGCTGCAGATGCAACATGGTACAGAAAAGATACGGCAAGCCGTTGGTCGGCACGCAATGGCAGCTTGTACAGTTCGAAGGTCGCGACGTCACGCCGTCAGACAACTACACCATCCAGTTTGCCAACGACAACACCTTCAGCGGCATTGCCGAATGCAACCGCATGCTGGGCAGATACATCGCTTTCGAGAACGGGAACATGGAGATATCGAATATCGGCCTGACACGCATGGCCTGCCCCAACATGGAGCGCGAACAACGTTTCATCGAGATCCTCGAGTCGGTTACGGACTACAAGATGGACGGGCCGATGCTGATGTTGATCTGCGACGGTGAACTGCGGGCCATCTTCCAGGCGATGAATGCCGAGCTGCCGCCCGAACGTTGAGATACGAAGATAATCCACACTCCCGCGTTTATCATATAAAGCAAGCGCCGTGAAGAAAAATAACTTCACGGCGCTTGCTTTTACTGCTCCGTCAGGGAATCGGCCCGGACCGTACTGTCAACCACTTGCCAACATTCAGTCTCAATCGCCGTAAACATACTCGGCGCCATCGTGACGGATCGTCACCCGAGCCTTGTCCGCAGCCTCGACACGGCCGATAATCTGCGCCTCGACCCCGTACGAACGGGCTATGTCGATCAGTCCGCGGGCCGCCTCCTCGCCATCGACGTACATCTCCAGCCGGTGCCCCATGTTGAAGACGCAATACATCTCGTTCCACGGCGTCTGGCTCTGCTGCTGGATGATCCGGAACAGCAACGGCGTCTCGAAAAGATTATCCTTGATCACATGCAGCCGGTCGATGAAGTGCAGCACCTTGGTCTGTGCGCCGCCGCTGCAATGGATCATGCCCTCGATATTCCCGCGATACTCCTTCAGTGCATCCCTCACGATCGGAAGATAGGTACGCGTCGGCGACAGCACCAGCTTGCCCATCGTCAAGTCACACCCTTCGACCTTGTCGGTCAGGCGGTAATGGCCCGTATAGATCAGGTCGTACGGCAGAGCATTGTCATAGCTTTCGGGGTAGTCGTCGGCCAGGTAGTTAGCAAAGACGTCGTGACGTGCCGAGGTCAGGCCGTTGCTGCCCATACCGCCGTTGTATTCGCTTTCGTACTTCGCCTGCCCGAACGAGCTGAACCCGACAATCAGCGCCCCTTCGCGGATATTCTCGTTCGAAATGACATCGCGGCGTGCCAAACGTGCCACAACCGTACTGTCGACGATGACCGTCCGCACCAGATCGCCTACATCGGCCGTCTCGCCGCCCGTCAGGACGATATTGACCCCCAGGTCGCGCATCGACTGCAGGAACTCCTCCGTACCGTTGATTATTGCCGAGATCACCTCGCCAGGGATCAACCGCTTGTTCCGGCCTATGGTCGACGAGAGCAGGATGTTGTTCACCGCACCGACGCACATCAGGTCATCCGTATTCATCACCACGGCATCCTGGGCGATACCCTTCCAGACCGACATGTCGCCCGTCTCCATCCAGTAGATATATGCCAACGACGATTTGGTGCCGGCACCGTCGGCGTGCATCACCAGACAATGGTCCGGGTCACCCGTCAGTTCATCCGGGATGATCTTGCAGAACGATTTATCATACAGACCCTTATCCAACTTTTTGATTGCGGCGTGGACATCCTCCTTCGAGAACGACACTCCGCGGCGGCTATAACGAGATTCGGCACACATAACAGGACTTTTTCAAATATTTTTTATACCGACAAAGATACTCACACGGCGTGTTTTTCGCAAACAACCGCTTCCAAAATTTTTCATCGGCAGCCGGCCCGGTCGGTTGTCGGCACACATGCATTGTTCCGGAAACGGAAACGGTGCCCACGACGGACACCGCCTGAAATTCCCTATCCTCCCCCCCCCACTATGCACAGAAGAGAGTGCCCAGAGCCCAATTGACCCAAAACTCCTCTTTCCCTCCGCCGGACGTTGTCAGAACAACGTATCCTGCTGCGAACGGGGCATCTCCCCAAGGTGCCGGTATGCCAGTTCGGTAGCTTCGCGGCCGCGCGGCGTACGTTTCAGGAATCCCTCCTTGATCAGGAACGGCTCGTAGACCTCCTCGATCGTTCCGGCCTCCTCGCCTACCGCCGTAGCTATTGTATTCAGGCCGACCGGCCCGCCTCCGAACTTCTGAATGATCGTCGACAGTATCCGGTTGTCCATACGGTCCAGCCCACGCGAGTCGATATTCAGCGCCTCAAGGGCAAACCGTGTTATATCCAGTTCGATGCGGCCGCCCCCCTTCACCATCGCGAAGTCGCGCACCCGGCGCAACAGCGCATTGGCTATACGCGGCGTACCGCGGCTGCGCATGGCTATTTCATGTGCCGCGGCATCGTCGATCTCGATATTCAGAATCCTCGCCGAACGGCGTACGATACCGGCCAGCACCTTCGAATCATAATACTCCAGATGGCACTGTATGCCGAAACGGGCCCTGAGCGGCGATGTCAGCAACCCGCTGCGGGTCGTTGCGCCGACCAGCGTGAACGGATTCAGCTCGATCTGAATCGACCGCGCCGAGGGGCCCTTGTCCAGCACTATGTCGATCTTGAAATCCTCCATGGCCGAATAGAGATACTCCTCGACGATCGGACTCAGACGGTGGATCTCGTCGATGAACAGCACATCACCGCGTTCGAGGTTTGTCAGTAGGCCTGCCAGGTCGCCCGGCTTGTCCAGCACGGGACCCGAGGTTGTTTTGAGCTGCGCCCCCATTTCGTTGGCGATGATACCGGCCAGCGTGGTCTTTCCAAGCCCAGGAGGGCCGTGCAACAGGACATGGTCAAGCGTTTCGCCGCGCATCAGCGCCGCACGGATGAAGATGCGCAGATTCTCGACGATCTTCTCCTGTCCCGAGAAGTTGTCAAGCTCCTGCGGCCGGATCCGGTTTTCGAATTCCGAATCGGTCTCCACACCTCTCATGTTGCGATCCACAGCCATATCCTTCGATTTATTCAGGCAAATATAGCGATATTATTCCGATTTTGCGCAACGCGGCGCCGCAATTCTGCATGACCGGACCGCGTGGCGGGCAGGTAGCGGGCAGATGGCGGGCGGCGGCGATCATTCCTCCGTTCGAGAAGCCGCAACACCCCGCCGGGCTCATATTGCACCCTTCCGCACCTTCCCGCCGGCCTGTCGCACCCGCCTCCATAAACGGCGAAGCGGAGATAACCGTCCGGCTCTCCGCTTCTCATCAAAATTAACCCTCTTGATCACAATACCCCGAAAGTCTCCCGCAATACGGTATCGATATACAGCAACTCGTAATCGCCGCAAATCACCTTATCCAGCAGGAGATCCTCATCGTCGAATTGCAATTTTTCTGTTTTTTTGTCCAAATCTTCCATAGGCGCACGTTATAGGTTCAAAGCATAAATATAACGCAACGCCGCGGAGATTTATTATGCCGTCAATTCAAAATGAGTTGTTTTTCCTTCATCATTTTGCGAAGGTTTATCAACGCATATCGCATTCGTCCCAGCGCGGTATTGATACTCACGTCGGTATGTTCAGCGATCTCCTTGAAGCTCATACCCGAGAAGTAACGCATCATGACCACTTCGCGCTGCTCTTCGGGCAGGGCGTCGACCATTGCTCTCACCTGCGATTCGATCTGAGCATCAATGATCTGATCCTCGACCGTCCGCGACGAGAACTTCATCGTATTGAGGATATCGTATCCGGCATCGGCTTCGGTCACCTTGCCGCCCTGTTTCATCTGGCGGAAGTGGTCGATCACCTGATTGTGGGCAATACGCAGCACCCAGGACAAGAATTTCCCGTTATCCGTATAACGACCTTCGTCGATCACACGGATCACTTTTATGAAAGTTTCCTGAAAGATATCGTCGGCCAAATCCCGATCCTTAACCATCATACGGATATAGTCCGAAACGCGACGGCGATGCCGGTCTATAAGTTGGGAAATAGCACTCTGGTCACCCGAAAGATAATTATTAAGCAATTGCTGGTCGCTTAATACTCGAACGTTCATACTCTTTTCCTAATTTATTGGTTTAGAGTAGCATTCTTCAATAGGCAATCCGATTTTAGAGTTTATAAACAATTATTTTCAGCCAGCAAGATAACAATGTTTTTCGGATTTTACAAATTTCACATCCACTTTTTTCGTGTTATCCACACGGCGGCACCCCGAATACAACAAAAAGCGTGCCGAAAATATCCCGTCAGGGCAGCCGGTCGAGACACGAAACGATAATCCGGCAACACTCCCGAATCTCATCTTCGGTGATTACCAGCGGCGGCGAGATGCGGAAGGCCGTGTCGCAGAACAGGAACCAGTCGCTCATGATGCCCTCCTGCTTGAACAGCTCCATGATTGCGTACAGACGCTCGGAACTTCCCAGCTCGACAGCCATGAGCAGGCCGCTGCGGCGGATCTCCCGGACGGCCGGATGGTCGCGCAGCAACTCTTCGAACAGGGCGCCCTTCGCCTCCGAGGCGTGATGCAGGTCATTCTTCTCGATATATTCCATGGCAGCCAGGCCGGCGGCACAGCATACCGGATGCCCGCCGAAGGTGGTTATATGGCCGAGCGTCGGGTTGTAACTGAGCGTCGACATGATCTGCCCGCTCGAGACGAAAGCCCCCAACGGCATCCCGCCGCCCAAAGCCTTGGCCAGACAGATTATGTCGGGCGTAACGCCGTACTTCAGACATGCGAACATCTCGCCGCAACGTCCGAAACCGGTCTGTATCTCGTCGAATATCAACAACGCCCCCACCTCGTCGCAACGGCGCCGCAACGCCTGCAGGAATCCCTCGGCCGGCAGTTCTATACCCGCCTCGCCGCGAACCGGTTCCACCAGCACGCAGGCCGTCCGGTGGGTAATCCGTTCCAGCTCTTCGAAATCGTTGAACACCAGCGACTGCACATCGGGCAGCAACGGACGGAAAGCCGCTTTCCACTCCTCGCCTTCGGGCGAACCCATCATGCTCATGACGCCGTGCGTCGAGCCGTGATATGCCCTGCGGAACGAGATCATCTCGCTGCGGCCGGTATAGCGTTTTGCGAGTTTCAGCGCCCCTTCGACGGCCTCGGCTCCCGAATTGACGAAATAGACGCTCTCAAGCGGATCGGGCAGTGCCGCCGCAATCCGTGCCGCATAACGAACCTGGGGCGATTCGACCAGTTCGCCGTAGACCATTACATGCATGTATCTGGCCGCCTGACGCTGCACCGCCTCAACAACAGCCGGATTACAGTGCCCAACGTTGCTCACCGAAACTCCAGCCACAAGGTCGTAATAACGTTTGCCCTCGGGCGTATAGAAACATGCCCCTTCGGCCCGTTCGACCTCGACCAGCATCGGTGAAGGCGACGTCTGGGCCACATGTTGCAAAAACTGCTTGCGCAATATCATCTTCAATATGTTTTTCTTACAATTCTACTTTTCACTTTCCGGCCGCAGGAGAGGAGACTCTCTTCTCGCGCCATTGTCGTAAGATAAGACAAGAAGGAGTACTATACAGCCTCCCGCACCATTCACCTGTAACCGCACCGCCAACTCTCAGGCAAAGGCGTGATCCGCAGCCACTCACTTAGACTCGAACAGAGGCGTATCGTCGAAATGTCGGCGCAGGATCCCGAAGGCATCGCGCACCGACGAGGCCAGCCACCGGAAATGCAGCCGCCGGCGCTCCCCGTCGCTCAACTGCCATCCTGCGACCTGTTCGCGCATCCGCGACGAGAGGATATATATCAGTATTGCGGCCGAGGCCGACACGTTGAGACTCTCGACCATGCCGCACATCGGTATCCGCACATACTCGGTAGCAGCCTGCATAACCTCGTCGCTGATACCGGCATGCTCCGTCCCGAAGACCAGCGCAAACGGGCCGCGGGTCACATCGAATGTCTCGGGCGTCGAGTCGCCGCGATGTGGCGTCGTCGCCACGATACGGTACCCCGTCTGCCGGAGGTACTCCATAGCATCGGCCGTCGAACGGTGCCGCTTCAGGTCGACCCACTTGTCCGTCCCGCGGACTATATTCAGGTTGGGGTTGAACTTGCAGCGCGTCTCGATCGTATGTATGTCCTGTATGCCGAAGGCCTCGCAGTGGCGCACCAGCGCACTGGCATTCTGCGGATGGAACGTATTCTCCATGCAGACGGTCATGTAGCGCGTCCTGTCCGCCAGCGTACGCTCCAGCACCGCCGCCCGCTCGTCCGTTACGAACCCACGCAGCAGGTCGATCCGCTCGTCATACCAACGTTCGTCACGCCCAGCATCGTTTTTCAGCCACTCACTTTCGATATTTTTCATCCTCGTCCATTATTTTCAGGTAACTTTCATAGCGCTCAAGGGCTATCTCCCCGCGGCGCACCGCCTCCACGACCGCACAGTTCGGCTCGTGCGTATGGGTGCAGTTGTAATACTGGCACCCGGGTGCAACCCGCATCATCTCCGGGAAATAGTGCGCCAGCTCCTCCTCTTCAATATCTATCAGTCCGAACCCCTTGATACCCGGGGTGTCGATCACCGCACCGCCCGACGGCAGCAGGTACATCTGCGAAAAGGTCGTGGTATGACGGCCCTTGTGGTGCGCCGCCGAGACCTCTCCGGTACGAATATCGAGATCCGGTGCCACGGCACGTATCAAGGTCGACTTCCCGACACCCGAATTGCCGGAAATCAGCGTCACCCCCGATGACAACAGCTCCCTGACCGTCTCCATACCCTCGCCGCCCACGGCCGAGCACTCCACAACACGATACCCTGCCAGCGCATAGACCTCCTCGAAACGTCCGAGCTGTTCCGGTTCGCTGCGGGCCAGGTCGATCTTGTTCAGTATGATCGTGACCGGTATCCGGTAGGCCTCGCACGTAACCAGGAAACGGTCGATGAACTCAAAATTGGTCGCCGGCGAGAAGAGCGTCACAACCAGCAGGGCACGGTCGATGTTCGCAGCAATGATGTGCGACTCCTTCGAGAGGTTCGAGGCCCGCCGAATGACATAGTTGCGGCGAGGTTCAATCTCTTCGATCAGCATCTGGCCGGTAGCATCGCACCTTCCCCGCACACGGTCACCGATCACCACAGGCGATGTCGAACGCACCCCGCGCAGACGCAGACGCCCGCGCACACGGCACTGCAGGATCTCGCCGCTGCCCTCATCCCGCACGTCGTACCAACTGCCCGTGGCCTTCACTACCGTCCCTTCGAAGGTCTCCTGCATCATATTTCACTGTTTTTATTCCGTTCCGGCCCGTTATTCCCGCCTAAGGTCTCCACTCCCTGCATCACCTGCTCGCGGACATCATCAAACACCGGAAACAGCCGTCCCGAGAACTCCCTCAAAGGAGTATAGAACCGCGACGAATCGATCTTTTTTTGGCTTATGACCTTGCGTTCGGTATCGAGAGCATCTATCGCACAGATCAGCAGGCTCACTATTACGGCGGCCTTGAGCAGCGACAGCACGGCTCCGAGCAGCGAGTCGAAGATTCCGAAACCCGTCAGTCGGAACACGCCTCGCAGCAGGCGGCTCACCACCGCCACAACGATAATCACGATTACCAGCACGACAATGAATCCGACCACGGCCCCCTCCGGGGCATGCAATCCGAACAGCTGGCCCACATCGGCTGCATACCTGAAAGCCAGCCACAATCCGACCGCAAGGCTCAATATGCCGCCGGCCTGGACAACCAATCCGTCACGGAATCCGGCATAAACGGCCCAGGCCCCCAAAGCCAGCAGAACGATATCGATAATATTCATATATAAAAAATGTAGTCGGCGCTTTTTTACGCACGAATTTAGTATTTTTTTTGATTCTGCGTATCTTTGTATACAAAATTCGTTGCCATGAGACGTCATTTGCTTGTTTTACTTTTCATCGGATTGTTTTCATCGGCCGCAGCCCGGGACAGATATCCGATCAACGACCGATGGGAATTCTTTTTCGGCTACCGCATCAGCAGCGACCTGGCCAATTACGTCAGCCTGCCGCACACATGGAATGCCGATGCCGGCGCCGCCAGTCCCGACTACCTGCGCGGCACGGGCAACTATCTCAAGAACATAAACATACCCTCGGAATGGAACGGCCGCCGCGTATTTATCCGCTTCAACGGCGCCTCGATCGTTACCGACCTGTGGGTCAACGGCCGATATGTCGGTTCGCACCGCGGTGCCGCTGCCGCCTTCACATTCGAAATAACCAAATTCCTCAATTACGGCGCCGTCAACTCCTTCCGCGTCACGGTAGACAACACCACGCACAGCGACATCCTGCCGCTCGCGCCCGAAGAGAACTGCTATGGAGGCCTGTACCGCGATGTCGAACTCATCGTCACCGACCCGATAGCAATCTCGCCGCTACACTACTCCTCCGACGGAATATATGTCACCCCGCAGCATGTCGACAGCTCCAGGGTCGAAGGCCGGATAGACATTCACCTGCTCTCGGGCTTCTCCGAGCGTCAAGCTCAGGTCGACCTCGCAATCATCTCGCCCGCAAACGATACGGTCTTCCACGACCAGGCCCGCGTCAAACTCGACACCCACAGCGACCCTTATGCATTCTCCATGCCCTTCAAGGTTGAGAACCCACAACTGTGGGGCGCCGCATCCGGTGACCAGCCGCTTTACAAGGTCGCCGTGCGGCTCGAAGCAGGCGCTTCGCGGGATTCGGTGGTCGTCACTACGGGATTCCGAAGCATCACGATGGAAGAGGGGCGAAACGTAATACGACTCAACGACAAACCTTACAGAATACAGGGCGTCACTCTCACCACCGACCGCGCAGCCGTCGGCACGGCGCTTCTGCCGCAGCACATCGATGAAGACATGGCGCTGGTCGAGGAGTGCGGTGCAAATACCGTCCGCATGATGACCCAACCGGCCGCACAGCGTTATTTCGATATCTGCGACCGTCGAGGCATAACCGTATGGTGCGACATGCCACTGATCAACTCGCCGTTCATCGCCGACTGCGCCTTCAACACCTCGAAGGAGCTGGCCGAGAACGGCCGTCAGCAACTGCGCGAAATCATCGCCCAGAACTATAACCACCCGTCGGTCATCATCTGGGGCATCTTCTCGAAACTGAGCGTTCCGGGCGACGATCCCCGGCCCTATATCCGCGAACTCGACTCGCTGGCCAAACAAATCGACCCGACACGCCTTACCGGTGCCATCAGCAACCAGGACGGCGACATAAACTTCATCACCGATCTGATCGTATGGGACCAGGCCTACGGCTGGCTCAACGGCGAGATGGACGAACTCGACCTCTGGAAAAAGATGTTGCGCGACAACTGGAGCACGCTGCATTCCGGATTGACCTACAGCGCCGGAGGATCACCCATGCATCAGGATACCATCACACGCCGCCCGCGAGTCGAACAAAACTGGCATCCCGAGCAGTGGCACACCCGCTTCCACGAATACTACCTGCGCACGAATACGTATGACACGTTGTTCTGGGGCATTATAGCCGGCAACATGTTCGATTTCGGCGCGGCACGGCGCACGCAGATCAATGGTCTCGGGATCAACGACTACGGGCTGGTAACCTTCGACCGCCGTACGCCAAAGGATGCCTTCTATCTCTACAAGGCGCTGTGGAATCACAACGCTCCGTTCGTTTACATTGCCGAACGCCGCTGGACCAGACGCGAGGAGAGCAAACAGACCATACGTGTATTCTCGAACCAGGCTACGGTCGAGCTGTTCGTAAACGGGGTTTCGCTCGGCGGCCGGAACGGCCGGAACGGAATATTCGTCTGGCGGAACGTGGCTCTCCAGCCTGGCGAAAACAGGATCGAGGCCATTGTTCCGAATTCGGAACTTCACGACAGCTGTGAGGTTACAATAGGCAGGATTTTAAGATAGAAAGCGACTCCGGACCCTCGCAGAAGATCAGGTCGAGGATCGACAGGTTGGCGGCAAAAGGCATTCGGTCGGCGAAAACCTGACAGTATGGACGCGCCGCAAAACGCGAATCCTCACGCGCCAGACGCGGCTTGGGCGAAAAATTCCCGCGCAGGTCATTATACGGCCCATCGGGCAGTCCGTCACGGCTGTCTACGATCCGTAATACGTCCGGCATACCCAATACCTGCATGACGGTACGGCACAGGTCAAGATCGTAATCCACCAGAAAATCGTAACGCCGTTGGTAGAACGGTTCGAAAGCCTCGCCGTAGAAGTCGAAATAGGGCGAGGACTTGTATGCCGAGACGATCGAAACCCAATGCTGATGCTGCCAGCGCTTCGAGTAGTCGATCCGCACATCGCGAACGGGCACATGCGGCCGATTGCTCTTGACCACCTGCACCGACAGCGACATGACGCCGTTGGCCGAGAGGATCGTACAGCGGTTGCGGTAGCTCTGTTTCAGGTAGTATTCCCCCACATCCACCACACATTCGTCACCCAGCAGATGGGCGAACCACTGCACGTTGCCGAGATAGGTGACCGGAAGAATCGTTTTGGCGTCAGACAACATTGAGCGACTGGAATTTAATTAAACCGTTTGATATTTGTTGGTATTTGTTGGTATTTGCGGCCATTGGGACTACTGCGGGTCGTGCCACCGGCCGTCGGCCTTGATCAGCGCTATCAGATGTTCGAGAGCCTCCTGCTGCGGGATATTGCGTTCGATCACCTCGCGGCCGCGGTAGAGCGTTATGCGCCCTGGCGCTGCTCCCACATACCCGTAATCGGCATCGGCCATCTCGCCCGGACCATTCACGATGCACCCCATCACCCCGATCTTGAGATCCTTCAGGTGCGAGGTAGCCGCCTTGATCCGTTCGAGTGTCGACTGCAGATCATAAAGCGTACGGCCGCAACCCGGGCAGGCGATATATTCTGTGCGTGAGAAGCGGACTCGCGAGGCCTGCAGAATCATCAGCTCGACATCGCGGATCTCTTCCGGCGTGAATTGCGGGGCCTCGATCCAGATGCCGTCTGCCAAACCGTCGAGCAACATCACTCCGAAGTCGGCTGCCGCCTTTACGGCCATCGTTTCGAGCGAGGCGTCGTCGTAACGGCGGTGCAAAACAACGGGCACCTGCTCATCGAGTCCGAAAACAGCCGAGCGCCATTCGGCAACCGGATTTCCCGACACGGCATCGAGTACTGCCGCTCCGGACAAAGCCTCGCCATCCAGTTCATCGTGCGTTGCCACTGTCTGCCCGCCGCCGATACATCCGCAACGGCGGCTCGCCCGCCGGCGGTAATCATACGGCGAAAAGTTTTCAGGCGGCACCACATCGAATTCACCTTCGCGAACGGCAAAACAGTCGGCCAGCAGCTGAGCCACGGGGATCTCATTCTCGGGCGGTTCGGTCAACGACACGCGGATCGTATCGCCGATACCGTCGGCCAGCAGCGCCCCGATCCCGACGGCGCTCTTCACGCGTCCCTCGATACCGTTGCCGGCCTCCGTAACGCCCAGGTGCAGCGGATAATCCATCCCTTCGGCCCGCATCGCAGCCACCAGCCGGCGGTAGGCACACACCATGACGCGGGTATTGCTTGACTTCATCGACACGACGACCTGGTCGAACTTCTCGCGCCGGCAAATGCGCAGGAATTCCATTGCCGAAGCAACCATCCCTTCGGGTGTATCACCCAGCGTATCGACGATGCGTTTTGCGAGCGAACCGTGGTTGACCCCTATCCGGAGCGCCACGCCGCGCCGGCGGCACCGCTCGATCAACGCCTCGAAACGTCCCTCCGAAAGGCGGTAATTGCCAGGGTTGATACGGACCTTGTCGACGCTTTCGGCCGCAATGTCGGCAATCTCCGGCACGAAATGCACGTCGGCAACAACCGCCGCATCGCAACCGTCACTGCGCAACCGCGACATGATATTGACCAGATTGTCAGCTTCGCGACGCCCCTGCGCCGTAACCCGTACGATATGACCGCCGGCCCGGAAAATCCGCTCGATCTGCGCCACCGTGGCTTCGGTATCACCCGTATCGGTATTTGTCATCGACTGTACGGCTATCGGAGCCCCGCCGCCGATCTCGTAACGGCCGATCCGAACCCGGCACGACGGCCGCCGTTCGTAACGCCCCAAAGAGTTGCAATATTCGATCCCCATAAAATCTGTGATTTCAATCTGCACAAAGGTACAAAACCCTTTCCAGATAACAAACAGTTCCGACACTCCGCCAACACCCGTACGGCAAGTTTTTCGGCATCAAATATTCTCCGCCGCAGATTGTTAATTCGCGGGCGAATCGTTACCTTTGCATTATGGGGAATATTCTCGACAATGACATAAAGTTCATCCACGGGGTCGGCGAACAGCGGGCCAAGATGCTCGACAAGGAGTTGGGGATCCGCACCTTCGGCGACATGCTCTACTATTTCCCGTTCCGGTACGTCGACCGCACCCGCTTCTACCGCATCTCCGAAATCACCGAGGAGCAGAACCAGACCCTGGTCCAGTTCCGCGCCCGAATCACAGGCTTCGCCCATGCCGGTTCGGGACGCAAGGCTCGCTTCTCGGCCTTCGTGTCGGACGCCACTGGATCGGCGGAACTGACCTGGTTCAAAGGCATAAAGTGGATCGAAAAGCGTCTTCAGACCGGTGTCGAATATATCATCTTCGGCCGTCCGAGCTTCTACCGTGGCGAACTCTCGATCGTACACCCCGAGATCGAACCGGTCATGAGCGCCCGCAAACGCCCCGACGGCCTGCAGGGCATCTACAGCACCACCGAACGGCTGACCAATATACAACTCGGCAGCAAGGGGATCTACAATATCATCTGCGCACTCTGGCCGCTGGTCGAGAAGCATATCGTCGACTGCCTGCCCGAACCGCTCCGCACGGCAAACGGGCTGATGCCGCTCGGCGAGGCGCTCTACCAGATACACTTCCCGCAGTCGCCCGACAAGCTGAACCGTGCCGAATACCGTCTCAAGTTCGACGAACTGCTCGGCATCCAGCTCAACATACAGTCGCGGCGCACGCTGCGCAAAACCCGTTACGACGGCTTCCGGTTTCCGCGCGTGGGCGAGCTCTTCAACCGTTTCTACAACGAGCGGCTCTCCTTCCCGCTGACCGACGCCCAGAAGCGCGTCATCAAGGAGATCCGCAGCGACATGATTACCGGCTGCCAGATGAACCGGCTGCTGCAGGGCGACGTCGGCAGCGGCAAGACTGTAGTCGCACTCTCGGCGATGCTTCTGGCCGCCGACAACGGTTTCCAGTCCTGCATGATGGCCCCGACCGAAATCCTCGCACGGCAGCACTTCGCCTCGATAAGCCGCATGCTCGAAGGGCTGGACATCGAGGTTGCAATCCTCACCGGCGCATCCCGCAGCCGCGAACGGCGTAATGCCCTCGAAGCCGCCGCCTCGGGACGTGCCAGGATCATAATCGGGACCCACGCCCTGATCGAGGACCGCGTACGTTTCGACAACCTCGGGCTGGTGGTGATCGACGAACAGCACCGTTTCGGAGTCGAGCAGCGGGCCCGCATGTGGACCAAAAACGAAAAACCGCCACACATACTCGTCATGACCGCAACCCCCATCCCGCGGACACTGGCCATGACCCTCTACGGCGACCTGGACGTTTCGGTAATAGACCAGCTGCCCCCGGGACGCAAGCCGATCCGCACGTTCCACTACTACGACTCGGCCCGCCTCAAGCTCTTCGGGTTCATGAAACGGCAGATAGCTCTCGGACGGCAGATCTATGTAGTCTACCCGCTGATCAAGGAGTCCGAAAAGATGGATTACAAGGATCTCTCGGACGGATACCTCTCGATCACCGATGCCTTCCCGCCGCCGGAGTATGTCACCGCCATCGTTCACGGCAAGATGCGTCCCGAGGACAAGGCCGAAGGGATGCGTCAGTTCTGTTCGGGCGAGGCAGACATACTGGTGGCCACGTCGGTCATCGAGGTCGGGGTCGACGTCCCGAATGCCACGGTGATGGTCATCGAGAGCGCCGAACGTTTCGGGCTGTCGCAGCTGCACCAGTTGCGCGGGCGTGTAGGCCGCGGCGGCGAACAGTCCTACTGCATACTGATGAGCGGCGAAAAACTCTCGAAAGATGCCCGAGCACGCCTCGACGCCATGTGCCAGACGACGGACGGGTTCCAGCTGGCCGAGCTCGACATGAAACTGCGCGGTTCGGGAGACCTGAACGGCACCCAGCAGAGCGGTATGGCATTCGAATTGAAAATAGCAAATCCGGTTCGCGACACGCAGATCGTCGAACTCACAAAACGTATTGCCGAAGAGATCCTGGCCGCTGATCCACAGCTTGTTTCGTCCGCCAACCGGCCGCTTCAGGAGTTGAAGGCCCGGTACGCCTCGCACGAAAAACGCGATTTCAGCATGATCTCATGACAATAAAACATACATTTGTTGCATTAATACATTAGACAACGCAATGCAAAACACGATGAAAACGATCAAATACGCCATTTACACTGCGTTACTAATATTGCCCTTCACGCTGCCCGCCCAACCGGCCTTCCATACCGGTGAGGAGCTGATCCTTCGCGTGAGCTATCGCGCCAAGCTCGTCCCGAATACCGAGGTTGCGGAGGTTACGCTCCGGGTCAGCGACACCACCATAAACGGCCGGAAGGTCTACCGCATACACGGCAACGGACGTACCCTGCCGTCGTTCCGATGGTTCTACAACCTCAACGACTCGTATGACAGTTATGTGGATTGCCAGAGCGGCCGGCCGGTATTGTCCACCTCGTCGCTCCGCGAAGGCAGCTACCGTGCCTCGAGCCGTTTCACCTACGACTGGGACAACCGGAAGGTCACGACCGTCAAACAGCGCAAGGAGGATCCGCCGGTCACCCGTACACTCGACCTGCAGGCAAAAAGCTACGATGGCGTATCGCTCTTCTACGACCTCCGCTCGACCGACATCAGTTCGTTGAAACGAGGCGACAGTCAGGTGATAGCGCTCCTGCTTGACGATACCGTCCGCCATATCAGCTACCGCTTTCTTGGCCGCGAGAAAAAGAAAGTTCGTGGCGTCGGGACATTCCGTACACTCAAGTTCTCGTGCCAGCTGGCCACCTCGACAGGCATGAGTTTCGACGACGGCGACGAATTTTTCATCTGGATCTCCGACGACAGCAACAAGATCCCCGTATATTTCGAATCCCCGATCAAGGTCGGCAGCGTAAGAGCCTACATCAAAAGCTACAAGGGACTTATGCATCCGCTCGAAAGCCTGGTCGACAAGTGACGCCGCCACGCCCGGCACCGCCCTCCGAACCTCCCGCTGCGCCATCGAAAATACCGATCGCAGAACCATATCGAAAAATTAATTGTATATTTGCACACTGCGACAAACGCAAACATGAATCCGCCGGCTGAAACAATGGCGGATCTCCGTGCAACAGAAAACAAAGAAGAAGCTCACTAAACTCCGATATTTATGGAAGAAAACAGAATTCCCGACTACAACCAGGAGTACGACCACGATCCGATGGAGTCGCCCAATGCCGACAAATCGATACGCGGATATCGTCTGGTTATCGGTATCCTGGCCTTCATACTGGTAGCCATTTCGGTTCTCTACCTGAAGGTCCATGCCGACCAGAAGCGTGATTACGAATATCTGGTCATCGAGAAGGATTCGATACAGCAGAATCTCGGCGCCCTGATGGAGGATTTCGACAACCTGCAGGTGGCCAACGACACCATCTCGCAGAACCTGACCATCGAACGCAACAAGGCCGATTCGCTCATGGAACGGCTCAAAAACGAACGCTCGCTCAACCTGCGCAAGATCAAGCAGTATGAGAAGGAGGTGGGACTTCTGCGGAGCATCATGAAGGGCTACATCAAACAGATCGACTCGCTCAACACGCTCAACAAACAGCTGATAACCGAGAACGTCGACTACCGCAAACAGGTGGCCACCCAGATCCAGCGCGCCGAGATGGCCGAGGAGAAGGCTGCCGAGCTCGACACCAAGATACGTCAGGGATCGGTCATCCGCGCCCGCGACATAACTCTGACCACACTCAACGCTTCGGGCAAACCGGTTACGCGTGCGGCTCGTGCGGCTCGTCTGCGCGTCGATCTGGTGCTGTCGGGCAACGACCTGGCAAATCCGGGTGAACGTACGGTCTATGCCCGCATAACCTCGCCCGACGGATATCTGCTGACAAACGATGCCGCCGCGACATTCGATTTCGAAGGCTCACCGATGATATACACCGCCTCGCGTGAGATTGACTACCAGAACGATGACCTTGATGTCGGCCTCTTCTACAACGGCGACGGTATCGTCAGCGGCAAATACTCCGTACAGATCTACATGGACGGATACCTCATCGGCTCGACCGAGATGATCCTAAAGTAGACAGCAAAAAAAGCATTTCGACAACAAATTTATATCGACGGACGGTGTCAAAGCCGTCCGTTTTTGTTTAACTTTGCATACACGACTACTACTAACTCTTTATCCTATGAAACGAACTTTACTTTCAGCCGCCACCATCATTCTGGCGACAATCGCCACAGCGAACGCACAGCGTCTCGAAATCGTGGCCGGACAACGGGCCGAAACATCCTCGGCAAAACACTATCTGCGCGGCATGACCGATCCCGATGCCCGGATCGAGGTCAACGGCCGGACATTCAAGGTCTATCCTACGGGCGCCTTCGCAGCCGAAGTGCAACTCACCGAAGGTGACAACAAGGTAACCGTCAAGGCCGTACGTCCGGACGGTTCGACACGTGAGGAGTCGTTCGACATCCGCTACACGCTCCCGCAGAAACCTCAGCCGGTAGAAGGGTTCGCCATCGAGCGCTTCACGACCGTCCCGGCACGTATCGAGGCGGTTTCGGTCGGTGACCAGATCATCCTGCAGGCCAAAGCTACTCCCGGATGCCGGATGACATGCGCCGGCGATGTCGAGATGAAGGAGCTTCCGGCCGAGGAGGCCGGATGTGCCGGAATATACCAGGGCCGCATCACGGTGCGTGAGAACGATCCCCGTCTGGCAGCGCCCCTGAAGGCCGAACTCAGCGACGGGACAAATACCGCAACGGCCGAACTGAAAAACGCCATTGAGATTATGGACAGCGAGCATCCGGTTATCCTGCGCACCACGGGCGAGCTGCCCTATCTGAACTACGGGCTGGGCACCGACCGTCTTGGCGGTTCGAAGATGAGCCGCATCACCGACGGCATACTCCTCGAAGCCGTAGGCAAGACCGGCGGCATGTACAAGGTGCGGCTCTCGAAGAACCGTACGGCATACATCCCTGAAGATTGCGTCGAGCAGGCTCCCGAAGGCATGCTCCCGCACCAGTCGTTGGTCGAGGCATGGAGCGTCCGCGGCAATGACAAGGGTGATGTGGTGACTATCTCGCTCTCCGAACGGCTTCCGTTCGCCACATTCCAGATGACCGATCCGTCGAGAATCTGCGTCGACATCTTCGGTGCCGTGGCCAACACCTCGTGGATAACCCAGATTCCGGATACATGGAACGTCATCTCGCACGTCGACTACGAACAGATCGAAGAGGATATCTTCCGCGTCATACTGACCCTGCGCAACGACCAGCACTGGGGACATTCGGTCAGCTACAACGGCACGAGCATGGTAATCCGTGTCAAGAAGCAGCCCGAACTGACCCTGCGCGGCATGCACATCGCACTCGATGCCGGACATGGCGGTGAGAGCCGCGGTGCCGTCGGCACGACAGGCTGCAACGAAAAGGATATCAACCTGGCAATCGTCAAGGAGCTGAAGAGCGCCCTCGAAAGCCGCGGGGCGAAGATTACCCTCACGCGCGACGGTGATTACGATGTCTCGATGAACGACCGTCTGCTGTTGCTGCGCAAGGCCGATCCCGACCTGCTCATCTCGATCCACTGCAATGCCGGCGGATCGCCATTCACCGGAAAGGGTACCAGTACGTATTACCGCCACATCGGATTCCGTCCGCTGTCGACCGCCATTCTCAGCCGTGTGCTGACGCTCGGTGTAAACAACTTCGGAAATATCGGCAGCTTCAACTTCGCACTGAGCTCCCCGACCGAATATCCGAACGTTCTTGTCGAGACCCTCTTCATGTCGTCGCCCGAGGACGAGGCACGGCTCATGGATCCCGAGTTCCGCACCGACCTGGTAAAACAGATCGTCAAGGGCCTCGAGGACTTCCTGCGTGAAACAAAAAAGAATTCGAAATAACACTCCTCATATAACTCTTTTTACGCCGTTTGCGTGCGGATACCGACCGGGGCCGTTCGCAAACGGCGTAAATTTTGCCCCGCACCAAATCCATTATCCGGTTTAATACGTATATTTGCAACAGCGTACCGCCCCTCACGACGATACACGACTCAATCCACATTTAACCGTTACAATTGATCGCCATGTCTGAAATCGCAAAATCACTGACCGCCCTGGTCGGCAATACCCCGCTGGTCGAACTCTCCAACTGGAGCAAAGCCCTCGGACTCGAAGCCCGCATAGTCGCAAAACTCGAATATATGAATCCTGCCGGAAGCGTCAAGGATCGTGTGGCACTGGCCATGATCGAGGATGCCGAACGTAACGACACGCTTCGGGCCGGCGCAACGATCATCGAACCGACGAGCGGAAATACCGGCATCGGACTGGCATTCGTCGCCGCGGCAAAGGGATATCATCTCATCCTCACCATGCCCGACACAATGAGCCTCGAACGGCGCAACCTGCTCAAGGCTCTCGGAGCCGAAGTGGTTCTCACCCCCGGACTCGAGGGTATGAAGGGCGCCATCGCCAGGGCCGAGGAGCTGCATCGCAACATCGAAGGGAGCGTCATCCTGCAGCAGTTCGAAAATCCGGCCAACCCGCGCATCCACGTCAAGACGACAGCCGAGGAGATCTGGCGCGACACCGACGGCCGGGTCGACATGTTTGTGGCCGGTGTCGGAACAGGCGGCACGATAAGCGGCGTCGGGGCGGGACTCAAGGCACACAATCCGCAGATCGTAACCGTAGCGGTCGAACCGGCCGATTCGGCCGTACTGTCGGGCAAGCCCGCCGGTCCGCACAAGATACAGGGTATCGGCGCCGGGTTCATCCCGAAGACCTACGACGGACGTCAGGTCGACCGTATCGTGGCTGTCGAGTCGGACGATGCAATCCGCACCTGCCGCCAACTGGCCCGTCACGAGGGGCTGCTCGCCGGCATATCCTCCGGAGCCGCACTCTTTGCCGCACGGCGCATGGCCGAGGAGAAACAGAATGCCGGCAAGATGATCGTGGTCCTGCTGCCCGACTCCGGTGAACGTTACCTTACGACCAATCTCTTCGCATTCGACGAGTACCCGCTCTCAGATATGTAGCCCCACAACACCTCAAATCCATGAAATCGATCAACGAACATATCGACATGCTCTGCCCGCGAAGCGACGATCCGGAAGCCGTTCTTCAGTTCCGGCAGAGCGCCATGCCCGACACATCGCAACTCAAAGAGGCCGTCGACCTGATCAAGACCATCATGTTTCCGGGATATTTCGGCCATTGGCGCGTATCGGCCGACAACCTGCGGTCGCACATCGGCGTTGACCTCGAGCGCCTGACCGAACTGCTAACCCGACAGATCGGCGACTGTATCTCCCACTTCAGCGAACTCTGCAAGGGACTTAAAAGCGATTGCGCACCCGAACTCACCGAACGTTTCATAGATACGATTCCGGAGATCAAGCGGCTGCTCTGCATGGATATCAAGGCGGTTTTCGACGGCGATCCGGCTGCCAAAAGCCATGACGAGGTACTCTTCTGCTACCCGGGCATACAGGCCATGATCAACTACCGCATTGCACACTCGCTGTTGCAGTTGGGGATTCCGGTCATGCCGCGCATAATAACCGAGATGGCTCACTCGGCAACCGGTATCGACATCCACCCGGGGGCCCAGATCGGCGAGTCGTTCAGCATCGACCACGGTACGGGTGTGGTTATCGGCGAGACCTGCATCATCGGCCGGAACGTACATTTGTATCAGGGCGTTACGCTCGGAGCCCGCAGTTTCACGCTCGACGAGCACGGACTGCCGATCGACATGCCGCGACATCCGATCATCGAGGACAACGTCATCATCTATTCCAACTCCACGATCCTGGGCCGCATCACCATCGGGCACGACTCGATCATCGGCGGTAACGTCTGGCAGGTACACAGCGTACCGCCCTATTCGCGCATCCAGCAGCGGCGGGCCATGTCGGTTTCGTTCATCGACGGCGCCGGAATCTGACCTGCGGCATCCGCTTTCAGGCACACATTTCAGCTATAACGATACGGCCATCGCAAGGTGGCCGTAAATCGTATTGCCAGGCGACCACGCCCAATCGACTCACATACACACTATATTACAGCACATTGCAACACTTACAACACCAAGACGTATTGCCGGCATGATAATCATTGTTGCAAAAAATTTTCATTTTTCATGTACTATGTTTTGCATAGTAAGAAAATTTACATACATTTGCGGCAACATAAAATACTAAAACATCACAAGCAATGAAAAAATTCATACTCTCCCTGCTCGCACTGACCCTTGCAGTGTCCGCATTTGCAATGGATGCCCGCCAACCCCGCCCGGCCGTTACGGGACGGATCCTCGACGAGAACCACTCGCCCATCGCCTACGCAACCATTACGGCCATAGATGCCGACTCGATCCAGCGCGGCGGTATAACCTCGAACGAAGAGGGACGCTTCACGCTGGCCGTCGAGGCCGGTAACTACACGGTCATGGTCCGCTACATCGGCTATACGCAATACAGTGTTGCCGTCGACCTGCAATCCGACACCGACCTGGGCGATATCGTGCTGTAGCCCCAGGCCAACGAAATTCAGGGTGTGGTGGTCAAGGCGCAGATGATCACCCGCAAGGCCGACCGGTTTGTTGTCGACGTGGCGAACAATCCGGCCGAAGTGATCGGAAAGGATGGCATCGAACTGCTGAACACAGCCCCGGGCGTCTGGATCGACGACGAAAAGATCTCGATAAACGGCTCTTCGGGCACCCGCGTGATGATCAACGACCGCATGCTCAACCTCTCGGGTGACGACCTGATGGCCTACCTGCGGGCGCTCAATGCCGAAGACATACAGCGCGTCGAGGTCATTCCGATCGCCGGAGCCGAATACGATGCCAATTCGAGCGGCGGCATTATCCGCATCGTACTCAAGAAGCAGCGCACGCGCGGTGTTTCGGGTTCGGTACAGGCCCGTATGCTCACGTCGGAGATGAATCCGATATATGTCGTTCCGTCGGCCTCGATCAGCTACCACCACAACAAGATCGACATAAATGCTTCGGTAAGGTACTCCTACGACGACACAAAGGCCGAGATCATCGAGCAGGCCGATGTCCCGCAGACATATACGCTCTACGGCACGAGCCTGCTCAAGCAAAAGGCCCACCGTACAAGCGGTTCGTTCAACACGGTCTACCAGATCAACGACCGCAACAGCATCGGAGCCGAACTCTCTATGTCGGCCCGCCGGACACGGGCCGCACAGTATTCGGAATCGGACCTGCGGCAGAATGAGATATCGGATCTCGGCACCGAGGACCGCGACGGTTTCACGCGCTCCGACATCATTTCGGCCACGGCCAATTACATTCTGAAGCTCGACACGCTCGAGTCGACCTTCAAGGTCATCGGCGACTACTACTCCTACTCGGGCAAGGAGGATCACGACTACGTGTCGCAGCACATGGTCGAATCGGTTCGGAACGACTCGACCTACATGCTCGCCACAGCCACCAATTACCGTATCTATTCGCTGTCGGCCTCCGTCGACAAGCGCTTCAACGAGAAGTTCTCGCTCAACGCCGGACTGAAGTTCAACCGCAACGAGATCTTCAACGACCAGCAGAGCCAGTACATTGACGGACAAGCGTCGTGGGTACCCTATTCGCCTCTGTGCTCGGTCACCGATTATGCCGAGAATATCGGAGCGGCCTACGGCATCTTCACGGCCAACCTGGGCAAGGTGAACTTCATGGCCGGTCTGCGGGCCGAGTACACCAATACCGTCATCAAGGATGCCTCGGCGGACGACGGCCAGCACCTGACCAAAAACTACCTGAGTCTCTTCCCGAATGCCAACATCTCTGTCCCGCTCGACCAGAAAAGCGGCACGTCACTCATCTTGAGCTACGCACGGTCGATCAGCCGCCCGAGCATCTACCAGCTGAACCAGTTCCAACCCACCTCGGAGTACGCCTACATCACGGGCAACCCCGATCTGAAACCGACATACTCCAACCGGTTCAGCCTGTCGCTGGCCCTCTTCCACAAATACAACATCACCTTCGGCGGCTCGCTGATTCAGGATTTCATAACGCAGATTGCCCAACAGAGCCAGGCCGCGGAGCAGGATATCATACTCTACCGTTTCGAGAACATACCCTCCTATTGGGAGTTTTATGTTGCGGTCAACCTGCCTTTCAAGTTCACCGACTGGCTCTCGCTCAACACCAACATCATATACAACCGCAACCGCCAGCAGCTCTCCGAAAACTCCGAACGGAAGTGGTATAACATGTTCCAGACCTACAACTCGTTGAACATAACCCTTCCGTACGACTTCTACATCTCGGCGTCATACTTCCTGGTAGCCCCGCAGACATTCGGCAACCTGCATGTAAACCTTATGCAGTCAATGGCGGTATCGCTCAAGAAGAGCTTCTCGGAGAACAGGTTTACGGTCAGCGCCACCGTATCCGGATTGTTCCAAAACAATCAGAACGTAAAGGCCATGCTGCAGTCGGGAGGCTCGCGTACGCTGCGGATAAAAGAAAGTTCGCCATCATTTTCGTTGTCGCTGCGATACAACTTCTCGAACAAGGTCAAGTTCAAGCAGCGCCGCGTACAGTCCGACATCTCGTCGGAACGAAGCCGCTCGGCGCAGTGATCCAAACCCTACGGTCCGGAGGCTTATCGTCCTCCGGACCGTACAATATATGCACGGGAGTGAGGGCATTTCGCAGGTTTTTCGTACCTTTGCCGTCGGATAACCGAAATTTTGCAAAACAATGGGATTGTTCGACATATTCAAGAAACGGAAAGAGGAGTCCGCCCAAAACTCCCCAGAACAGGCCGCCGAAGAGCGCCGAGAACTCAATGCCGGCCTCGAAAAGACCAAACAGGGCCTCTTCTCGAAACTCGCACGTGCCGTCGCCGGCCGCTCGAAGGTCGACGAAAGCATGCTCGACGACCTCGAAGAGGTGCTCATCACCTCGGACGTGGGCGTCGAGACAACCGTCAAGATCATCCGCCGCATCGAGGAGCGCGTCGCCCGCGACAAATACATGAATGCCTCCGAACTGCAGTCGATCCTGCGCGACGAGATCGCCTCGCTGCTCGAGGAGAACCACGGTGACGATGCCTCATTCGGAGTCGATGCACGCGAGGGAGAGCCATACGTCATAATGGTCGTCGGTGTCAACGGTGCCGGCAAGACAACCACCATCGGCAAACTCGCCGCACAACTTCGCAAGGCCGGCAAGAAGGTCTACATAGGTGCCGCCGATACGTTCCGCGCCGCCGCCATAGACCAGCTGGCCGTCTGGGCCGAACGCGCCGGTGCCACAATGATCCGCCAGGAGATGGGGTCCGATCCCGCCTCGGTGGCATTCGACACGCTCAAGTCGGCCAAGGCAAACGGCGCCGACGTCGTGCTGATAGATACCGCCGGCCGCCTGCACAACAAGATCGGACTGATGAACGAGCTGACCAAGATCCGGAACGTCATGTCGAAGGTCATTCCCGACGCCCCGCACGAGGTGATGCTCGTCCTCGACGGCTCAACCGGCCAGAATGCATTCGAGCAGGCCCGCCAGTTCACCCAGGCAACCGCCGTAACCTCGCTCGCCATCACCAAACTCGACGGTACGGCAAAAGGAGGCGTGGTCATAGGGATCAGCGACCAGTTTAAGATTCCGGTACGATACATCGGCATCGGCGAGGGTATCGACCAGCTCAAGATATTCGACCGCCGCGAATTCGTCGATGCGCTCTTCGGAGACGGAAAATAGACGCCCGCCCCATGAAACATATCAACATCATCACACTCGGCTGTTCAAAAAACCGCGTCGACTCGGAACACCTCGCGGCACGGCTGGCGGCGGCCGGCTACCGGATCTCGTTCGACAGCAACCGCACCGATGCCAAGGTCGTGGTTATCAACACATGCGGTTTCATCGGCGACGCCAAGCAGGAGTCCATCGACACGATTCTCGAATTCGCCGCTGCAAAACAGGCCGGGCGCATCGAACAACTCTTCGTCATCGGCTGCCTCAGCCAGCGCTATGCCGACGAGTTGCGTCCCGAACTTCCCGAAGTCGACCAGTTCTTCGGAGCGCGCGACATGCAGGGTATCTGCCGTGCGCTGTCCGGAAAAGGTGACCCCGACACCTCGACCGAACGGCTGCTCTCAACCCCGAAACACTATGCATACCTCAAGATCGCCGAGGGTTGCAACTGGCATTGCGGTTACTGCGCCATACCGCTCATCCGCGGCCCGCACCGTTCGGTGCCGATGGAGCGGCTCGTCGAGGAGACCCGTGCGCTGGCTGCGGCGGGTGTCCGCGAACTGATGGTCATAGCCCAGGATACGACCTACTACGGCCGCGACCTGTACGGGCGGCGCTGCCTGGCCGAACTGCTCGAAAAACTGTGCCGCGTCGACGGTATCGAGTGGGTCCGCCTCCACTACGCCTACCCGACCGACTTCCCTGAAGATGTCATAGAGGTCATGGCCCGCGAGCCGAAGATTTGCCACTATCTCGACATCCCATTCCAGCACATCTCCGACAGCCAGTTACAGTTGATGCGCCGCCGGCACACCAAAGCCGATGCCTACGGGCTGATCCGCAAGTTGCGAACGGCGATTCCGGACATAGCGTTGCGGACGACGCTTCTGGTCGGCTATCCGAACGAGACGGAGGAGGATTTCGCCGAGTTGCTCGACTTTGTACGGGAGGTGCGTTTCGAACGCCTCGGGGTATTCCCCTACTCCGAAGAGGAGGGTACCTACTCGGCCGAGCACCTCACCGACAACGTCCCCGATGAGGTCAAGAACCAGCGGGTCGAGCGTCTGATGTCGCTCCAGAACGGCATCGCCGCCGAACTCAATGCGCAGCGCGTCGGCAAACGCGAAGAGGTGATCGTCGACTCGCGGCAGGGTGATTTCTACGTTGCCCGCAGCCGTTACGACTCGCCGGAGGTCGATCAGGAGATTCTGATTCCGGCCTCCGAGAGACGGCTTCTCCGCGGCCACATCTACAATGTCGAAATAACCGGTGCCGAAGACTACGATCTCTATGGCCGTGTCGTCGGCAAATAAACAGCATCGGATTTGTATATTATCGACATTTTTCCTACCTTTGAACAGGAAAAGCTAATCGAATTCCGGAAATGGCTGGCAAAAGCATAGTGAACAGTGTCGAAAGCAAAGTCTCGGAGCTGATCGAACGCCACCTGCAGTTGCGCAGGAAAACGGCAGAGCTCCAAGCACGCTGCGACAAGTTGAAAGCCAAAAACCGGGAGTTGACGCTGCGGATTGCCGAAGCCGAAAAACGGATCGCAACGCTCGAACTGAGCGAGGGTCTGAGCGGCGAGGCCTCCGACCGTAAACGGGCCAGAGCACGTGTCAATCGTCTTATGCGGGAGATAGACAGGTGCATAGCCCTGCTTAACAAATGATATTATGTCGAAACTGTCGATAACGCTGACAATAGCCGGCAAGAAGTACCCGCTGACGATAGATCAGGAACGCGAGGAGGAGTACCGGCAGGCGGAACGTGAGGTCAACCTTCGATTTTCGCAGATCAAGGAGGCCCGTTTCGAAGGCTTTCAGGACAAGGACAACCTTGCATTGGCCGCCTTGCAGATCAGTCTCGACTATATTAAAAGCCGCGTAAGCCGTTCGCTCGACGATGGGGACATAGAACGGCTGAAGAAGTTGGACGGGCGGCTGGACGATTGTCTGAACCGCCTCGACTAAACCCGGCCGCCATCTCCCACGTGTGGAGGGGCGTGTAAACGGAGGGGGGGGGTGAGGTGCAGCAAGGAGAGATACCAGCTGATTGGTTGCCACAAGATAGAGTCACTGAAGTGAAACCGGACGGTGAATGTGGGGGGGGGAGTGTAAGAGACGGAAGGAGTTGAAAGAGACGGTAAATGGAGAGTGGGGGGGGGTACGGAGAGTTTACAAACGACGGCACAAACCTCGCTAAAAAACAAGCCGGAAACAACTCCTGACCTGCGCGACACTAAAACGACGACAAGTTGAACCGAATCGTAACGATTCAAAATGAGTTCTTTAACATACGACTAAAATGGAATATCCCGCATAGATTCCTTATAGCTTTGCGAAACTGAACACTTTTTACATTGAGGTTAACTCGGTCCTTCAAAAACAGGCCTTAACCGGCCGTGAGGTCGGTGCATCCCGACGGATGCCGTTGGACGTTTGCGATCGATTTGCCGGAGCCCTCACTTATGACTTATCTATTGCAGATTCGTCAAACAAGATTAGGAATATCTATGCGGGTTTTTTGTTGAAAACTACAAAACACTATATTATACAAACTTTAAAAAAACAGTACTTATCAGAAAATGAACATATTGACAATTGTTATCGCCGCAATAGCGGCCGTCGCAGCCGTAGTAGTCTACATTGTGATAACCAATGTGCTGACCAAGAATACAATTAAGGCTCGACGCGAAACCGCCATCAAAGAGGCCGAGGCCGAAGGCGAAATGATAAAGAAGGAGAAGATTCTCCAGGCGAAAGAGAAGTTCATACAGCTCAAAAGCGAATACGACAAGCAGGTCAACGAGCGCAACGCCAAACTCAAGGAGCGCGAACAGGCAGTCCGCCAGAATGAGAACTGCATCGCTCAGCAGCAGAAGGAACTCGACCGGAAAAACAATGAAAACTCCCGTTTGCGCGAGCAACTCGAAAATCAGCTGGCTGCCGTAGACCGCAAGAAGGAGGAGATCGACCGCATGATCAAGGAGCAGAACGTACGGCTCGAACAGATCAGCGGAATGAGCAGCGAGGAGGCCAAGAACATCCTCATCGAGAACATGAAGGCCGAAGCCAAGGCCGAAGCGATGACATTCATCAACGAGACCATCGAAGAGGCCAAGATGAGTGCCAACAAGGAGGCTAAGCGCATTGTGGTTCAGACCATACAGCGTGTAGCGACCGAGACGGCGATCGAGAATTCGGTTACGGTCTTCAACATCGACAGCGACGAGGTCAAGGGCCGTATCATCGGCCGCGAAGGTCGTAACATCCGTGCTCTGGAGGCTGCCACCGGAATCGAAATCATCGTTGACGATACGCCCGAGGCGATCATTCTTTCGGGCTTCGACCCCGTGCGCCGCGAGATAGCACGTCTGGCTCTGCACCAGCTCGTTACCGACGGCCGTATCCATCCGGCACGTATCGAAGAGGTCGTGGCCAAGGTCCAGAAGCAGATCGAGGAGGAGATCGTCGAGGTCGGAAAACGTACCACGATTGACCTGGGAATACACGGTCTGCATCCCGAACTGATCCGACTGATCGGCAAGATGAAATACCGCTCGTCGTACGGTCAGAACCTGTTGCAGCACTCGCGCGAAACCGCAAATCTGGCAGGCATCATGGCGGCCGAACTCGGTCTGAATGCCAAGGTGGCTCGTCGGGCCGGCCTGCTGCACGATATTGGCAAGGTGCCCGATGACGAACCCGAACTCCCGCACGCAATAATCGGTATGAAACTCGCCGAGAAGTACAAGGAGAAGGCCGATGTCTGCAACGCAATCGGTGCGCACCACGACGAAATCGAGATGACATCGCTCTACGCTCCGATCGTACAGGTCTGCGACGCCATTTCGGGTGCACGTCCCGGCGCCCGTCGCGAAGTGGTCGAGTCGTACATCAAACGTCTCAAGGAGATGGAGGATATCGCGCTGTCGTACCCCGGCGTCATGAAGACTTATGCCATTCAGGCCGGCCGCGAACTGCGCGTGATCGTGGGTGCAGACAAGCTGTCGGATCAGCAGTCCGACCAGCTTTCGCACGATATAGCAAAGAAGATTCAGGACGAGATGACCTATCCCGGACAGGTGAAGATCACGGTTATCCGCGAAACCCGTTCGGTAAGTTACGCAAAATAACCGGCAGGCGGCGAACGGCCGTACATAAACAGCCGATAAAGAGAACGGATCCTTTCGGTCGGAATTCCGGCCGAAAGGATTTTTTGTGTACAACGCGGTCCCCTCGCAATCTCACAACTATCGACGAGCTACGGCCAATATCCCGTAAGGTCCGGTGCTGTCAGACCGCAACGGGCCGTCGGTATGGCCGGCCAATGATTTCCCCGGCAGCACTGCTTGCACAACTCGCACCCCCCTAAGCAATACGCACAATCCATCTCTCTCGAATCCAGACGGCTGGCGGCAAAACGCGTATTACATTTGAATTAAATTGCGGATAAAAATATCGGATTCACGTCACAAGTTCTTAACTTTGCACGTGAACAAAAAAGATGGATCCGTCATGAGCAAAACAAGGATACTGGTCGTCGACGACGAAGAATCTCTTTGCGAAATACTGCAGTTCAACCTCGAAGTGGAGGGCTACGAGGTCGATGTCGCCTACAGCGCCGAAGCAGCCCTGCGACTCGATCTGACCCGCTATTCGCTTATTCTGCTCGATGTGATGATGGGACAGATGAGCGGCTTCAAGATGGCCCAGACCCTCAAGCGCGACCCGTTGACCGCAAATATCCCGATCATCTTCTGCACGGCCCGCGACAGCGAAGACGATACGGTTGCCGGATTGAATCTCGGAGCCGACGACTATATTGCCAAACCCTTCTCGCTGCGCGAGGTGATAGCCCGTGTCAAGAGTGTCCTGCGCCGTCAGACCCCGAAAAACGACCAGCCGCACAACGACTCCATCGTCTATCAGTCCCTCACGCTCAACATGCTCAACAAACGCTGCACGCTCGATGGCGAGGAGATACAATTGACCAAAAAGGAGTTCGAGATATTGGCACTGCTGCTGCAAAATCGCGGACGGATCTTCTCGCGCGACGAAATCCTCGAACATGTCTGGACTGACGAAGTGGTTGTACTCGACCGTACCATAGATGTGAATATCACCCGACTCCGTCGAAAAATAGGCCGGTATGGCCACAATATCGTGACACGACTCGGATACGGTTATGGATTTGAGGAGCAATAGATGGTCGTACCATCAAAGCATGTTCGTTGCGCTGTTGGCACTGCTTTCGGCATTGCTGATCTGTATCCTCGGCTTCCAGTATTCGCGCGAACGCAGATTCCGGATCGAAATGCTCGACACGCGCCTGCAACTCTTCAATGCCGGACTGGGCGAGGCCCTCAGAAACGGAATCGCTCCCGATGAGTACATCGCCCGGCAAACAGGCATGCTCCGCGACGTGCGTGTAACGTTGATCGACACCCTCGGCCACGTCCTCTACGACTCCGAAGAGGATGTGGCACTCATGCCAAACCACGCCGACCGACAGGAGGTCAGACAGGCAATCAGCAACGGATACGGATATACAACCCGAAGAATGTCGGCCGGGAACGGAAACCACTACTTCTACTCCGCCTCGCGTATCGACAACCGTATCATACGTTCGGCCCTGTCGTACCGCATGCCCTTAGGCGCCATCCTGCGAAGCGACATTCATTTCATAGCCATCATGATCGCCATTGCGGCCGTCATGAGCATCATAGCATTCTACTACACCCGCCGGCTCGGCCAAAACATAGTCAGGCTGCGCGAATTCGCCATGCGGGCCGACCGCGGCGAGGAGATCGCCGACATAAAACCCTTTGCCGCCGACGAGTTGGGAGAGGTCTCCAACCACATAGTACAGCTATACAGCCAGCTGCAACGGGCCAAGGACGACCTGTGCCGCGAACACGAACAGGTCCTGCGCGAACAGGAGGAGAAGACGATCATCAAGCGGCAGTTGACCAACAACATCAATCACGAACTCAAGACTCCGGTAAGCTCCATAAAGGGGTATCTGGAGACGATCATCAACAATCCCGACCTGCCGAACGACAAGCTGCGCACGTTTGTCGAGAAGAGCTATGCCCAGAGCGAACGGTTGTTGCAACTGCTTCAGGATGTCTCGACGCTGACCCGAATGGATGAGGGTGGCCAGGTTATCCAACGCGGCCAGGTCGACCTGTGCGACATAATCCGCGAAGTGGCTGCCGAAGTGGCCCTGCGGCCGCCTCTCGACCGCATGCGTATCAACTGCGACTTCCTCGACCGGCAAATGCCCTTGTACGGGAACCAGCAGCTGCTGCTGTCGATCTTCCGCAACCTGACCGACAATGCCATAGCCTACTCCTGCGGCCGCGACATATTCATCGAACTGACCGGCGAATCCGACAGTTGCTATTCGCTGCGCTTCTCGGACAACGGCGTCGGGGTCGAACCGGAACATCTCGGACGGATTTTCGAACGTTTCTACCGCGTCGACAAGGGCCGCAGCAGGAAACAGGGCGGAACCGGTCTCGGACTGGCTATCGTCAAGAATGCCGTCATGTTCCACGGCGGCACCATCACGGCTTCGCTGCGCAAGGACGGCGGTCTGGCTTTCGACTTTACACTCAACAAAAGATAGCAGCACCATGTGGCAGCCTCATATCAGGCCTCCCCATACCCGTACAACCCAAACTCTCCCGACCGGCCCGATAATCCAGCCGGTATTCCACTGAATGTCCACTGCGTCAATTTCTGATGCCACATTTGCCCAACCGGCCCCGACAACGTGTGCATTCCGCCGCGCGGCCGTACGGCAACGACAAAAAAATTGTGCGGCACCTTGACCAGAAGGCACCGCACAAATTCTATCGACAAAATCGTTACTATTTGGCCGTATTGAGACGTTTCTCCCTGATACGAGCCTTCTTACCGGTCAGGTTGCGCAGATAGTAGATTCTTGCGCGACGTACGACACCGACTTTGTTGACTTCGATGCTGTCGATATTGGGCGAGTAGAGAGGGAAGATTCGCTCGACGCCCACACCGTTCGAAACCTTGCGGATGGTGAACATCTTGGTCATTCCACGTCCCTTGATCTGGATAACCACGCCGCGGAAACTCTGCAGACGCTCCTTGTTACCCTCGATGATCTTGTAGGTCACGGTAATCGTGTCGCCGCTCTTGAACGAAGGCAGTTGCTTTTCGCCCCACATTGCCTGTTCGACAGACTTGATGATTTGATCTTTGTTCATTGTTTAAACAATTATTCGTTACAGTGCGAAATATTACGGCTGCACGACTCCTACCATAACGACCTCTTTCGGCCGATAATCCCGATCCTGCCACCCTCCCCGCCACAGCCTCATCGGCCGGCAGACAGGCAACGGACCACGGTTCGCACCCTCGCAAGAGATTTCTACACTCCCGTTGGGACGACAAAAGTAGCCGATAATTTGATAATTACCAAATTTTGGCGAATTAAATTCTTCATTTGTGCCTCATGCCCCGCCGTCCGACACCGAAAAAAAGCTATCTTTGTCTGATTGAAAATACGAAAACCGATGAACAAACCTCTGATATTTATCACCAACGACGACGGCGTCGAAGCCAAAGGTTTCCGCGAGCTGATCGACGTGGCAGCCGAATTCGGACGGGTCGTGGCAATAGCGCCCGAACAGACCCAGTCCGGAATGTCGCACGCCATAACCATGTTCCGGCCGCTCTTCATGCGGCTGGTCGACGAACGTCCCGATGTCAGGGTCTACGCACTCTCGGGAACCCCGGTCGACTGCGTCAAGATGGCTTTCGACTACCTGCTTGCCGACGACCATGTCGCCCTAACGCTCTCGGGCATTAACCACGGTTCGAATTCGGCCATCAACGTCCTCTATTCTGGAACGATGGGGGCAGCAATCGAAGGCAGTTTCTACGGGGCTCCGTCGGTGGGGCTGTCTCTGCTCGACCATGCTCAGGATGCCGATTTCGAGGCCTCGAAACAGGTTGCGCGGCAGGTGATCGCAAAGATGCTCGACAATACCCCGACTCTGCCCATGTGCCTCAACATCAATATCCCGATGGGCCGCCCCGAACAGATCCGCGGTATCAGGCTCTGCCGGCAGAACCGCGGGTTCTGGCGCGAGAGTTTCTATTGCCGGCAGGACCCGCGCGGGAAGGATTACTTCTGGCTCACCGGAGAGTTCTATAACGAAGAGCCCGAATCGACCGATACCGACGAATGGGCACTGCAGAACGGATATGTTTCGGTGGTCCCAATACAGGTCGACCTGACCAATTACCGCCAGCTCGACGAGTTGCGGGATATATTCTGACCTGTGACTCGCCTCTGCTCAAAATAATACGGTCCGTGGGAACAACCTTCCCACGGACCGTATCGTTATATCTCTACCCACAGGCAATCAGTCTGCCATTAGCTACTTCAGCCTTGTACGGTAACCGGCCTTGAAACGGCCCTTGGTAAAATTGAGCAGTTTGCTGCGTATCAGGTTGCGGCGCAGCGGCGACAACCGATCCGTAAAAACCTTACCGTCGAGATGGTCGTACTCATGCTGGATAACCCGCGCGGCATATCCGTCGAACTCCTCGTCATGCTCGACAAAATCCTCGTCGAGATAACGCATGCGGATCTTCACCGGCCGCGACACATCCTCATGCAGCCCCGGCAGGCTCAGGCAACCTTCATTGAACAGTTCCTCCTCCTCCGAACGCTCATAGATCTCCGGATTGATGAAGGCACGTTTGAAATCAGCCAGGGCCGGATTCTCATCGGCCCACGGCGTACAGTCAACAACGAACATACGGATCGCCTTGCCGATCTGCGGCGCCGCAAGCCCTACACCTTCAGCCTCGTACATCGTAAGGAACATATCGGCAACCAGCTGCTTCAGGTCGGGATAGTCCGCCGGAACAGGCTTGCACTCCTCCCGCAGCACGTTAGCCCCGTAAATAACTATCGGATATATCATCTCTAATTCCTCCTCGTTTTGTCTTCTTCAAATTGTTTCGCGTTCTCCGCAGCACATACTACAAATTCTCTCCGCACGGTCTCTGCCGATTTCCACACGACTCCTATGCCTTCTGCACGGTTTATGTCAATCACTGCACAATGCCTGCTGTCTCCTGCACGACATCTGTCGATCCCAGCACGGTCCACGCTGATTTCTGCACGCCTCCTGCACGCCACACCGGTCAATCACTGCACGGGCCCCTGTCGCTTTCCCCCCCCCGCCACATCTACATATCTGCATACCTCTCACGCGGGGGAGGGAGTACACATCCCTCTTCACTCCGCTGCGACGTCTAACGCCAACCGCCCCCGTCCTATTCTCTACCGGAATCGGGCTGCATACTGCGGCTCTGCATGTAGTCCTGCAGAATGATGGTCGCCGAAATACGGTCAACCAGCGCCTTGTCGCGGCGGGCCATTCGGCCTATACCGCTCTCGAGCATCGTCCGGTGGGCCAGCACCGATGTGAAACGTTCGTCATACAGCACCACGTCGATCCCGGAAAACTCCCTGCGCAGACGTCCGACGAACGGTTCGATCTGTTTCCAGCTGTCGCTCATCGACCCGTCCATACGTTTCGGCTTGCCGACTACGATCGTCGAGACCTCGTTCGCAGCCACATAACGCTTCAGGTAGGGCATCAACTCCGACGTCGCAACCGTATCGAGCGCCCCAGCAATGATCTGCAACGGGTCACTCACGGCCAGTCCCGTACGCCGCAAACCGTAATCTATGGCAAGTATCCGTCCCACGATACCGATCCTTCAGCCGCGTTCTACAACAACCGGAGCGCCGTATTAAAGGTTCTGTTTCTTGAACAGCTTGCGGAACGAGCACTCCTCTTCGATCATAGCATGCAGCTTGTCGATAGCCACGCGTTCCTGCTGCATCGTATCGCGATGACGCACCGTTACGGTATTGTCTTCGAGCGTCTGCCCGTCGACCGTGATGCAGAACGGCGTACCGATGGCATCATGACGGCGGTAGCGTTTGCCGACCGAATCCTTCTCGTCGTATGCCACATTGAAGTCGTATTTTAACAGATCGACGATCTTCTGAGCCACCTCGGGCATACCGTCCTTCTTGACCAGCGGCAACACGGCAGCCTTGACCGGAGCCAGAGCCGCCGGGAAACGCAATACCACACGCTGTTCGCCATTTTCGAGTTTCTCTTCGAGGTACGATGCCGACAGCACCTGCAGCACCATACGGTCGACACCGATCGAGGTCTCTACCACATACGGAACATAGCTTTCGCCGGTCTCCGGATCGAAATACTGCATCTTTCGGCCCGAGAACTTCTGGTGGTTGCCCAAGTCGAAGTCGGTACGCGAGTGTATACCCTCGACCTCCTTGAATCCGAACGGGAAGTTGTATTCGATATCGGTAGCGGCATTTGCGTAATGGGCCAGTTTTTCGTGGTCGTGGAAGCGGTAGTTGTCGTCGCCGAAGCCCAGGGCGCGGTGCCATGCCATACGGGTCTGTTTCCACTCGTTCCACCACTTCATCTCCTCGCCCGGGCGGACAAAGAACTGCATCTCCATCTGTTCGAACTCACGCATGCGGAAGATGAACTGACGGGCCACGATCTCGTTTCGGAAGGCCTTGCCGATCTGCGCGATACCGAACGGAATCTTCATACGGCCGGTCTTCTGGACATTCAGGAAGTTTACAAAGATACCCTGTGCGGTCTCCGGACGCAGGTAGATCGTACTTGCCCCCTCGGCCGTCGAACCGACCTGTGTCGAGAACATCAGGTTGAACTGGCGTACATCGGTCCAGTTTCGCGTACCGGAGATCGGGCATACGATCTCGCAATCGAGAATGATCTGACGCAACCCGTCCAGATCTGTTGCATTCATCGCCTCCGTATAGCGGCGGTGAATCTCGTCGCGGCGGGCGGCCAGCTCGACCACACGCGGCGATGTCGTACGGTACTGCTGCTCGTCGAACTTCTCGCCGAAACGCTTGCGGGCCTTCTCGACCTCCTTTTCGATCTTTTCATCCTGCTTGGCGATCCAATCCTCGATCAGCACGTCGGCGCGATAACGCTTCTTCGAATCGCGGTTGTCGATCAGCGGGTCGTTGAATGCGCTCACATGGCCCGAAGCCTCCCACGTACGGGGATGCATGAAGATCGCAGCGTCGATGCCGACGATATTCTCGTGGAGCTTGACCATCGAATCCCACCAGTAACGCTTGATGTTGTTCTTCAGCTCAACGCCGTTCTGGCCGTAATCGTAAACGGCACTCAATCCGTCATAGATCTCGCTCGAGGGGAATATGAATCCGTACTCCTTGCAGTGAGCGACCAATTTCTTGAAAAGTTCTTCCTGTGTCATTATGTTAGAATTATTTTTGAGTCCATATTTACGGGTTGCAAAGTTAGACAATTAATCGCAAACGGCAATCGAATTTCCGATTTAAACGACAGCCGGCGGCATAACTCTTCCGGCCGGTCGCTCCGCAACGGCATTACATCACGAACGGCAGCGCATCGGGCCGTATAGCAGCCTCCTGCAGCAACACCGTAACAGGCAATCCGAGGATCGGCCCGCTAACCGAATATTGTCTTGACAATAAGATTTGTAGCACCCTTGTTGGCGGCTATGTAATCGGCCGCCTTGCGGGACGTCCGCAAACGCAGCTCCTCATCAGCCTCGAGCGGTGCGAACCACTCCTCCAGTTCGGCCGTCGTGGTGACCGAGCGGCATGCCCCCAGGGCGATCATGTCGCACGCCTCCTTGAACTTGTGGTATTTGGGGCCGAAGGCGATCGGCATGCCGTATGTCGCCGGCTCCTGGGTATTGTGGATGCAGACTCCGAACCCGCCGCCGATATAGCACCACTCGGCATATTGATACAACTGGTTCAGAATCCCTATCACGTCGACAATCATGAGGTGTGCCGATGTAACATCGCTGTTCTCGTCGCAACGGCTGTAACGTACCGCACCGCCCCGGCACTCCGACATCAGCCGTTCGATACGCGGCTCCTCCATCTCGTGCGGCGCCACGATGAACTTTATCTCGGGATGGTTGTTGATGAACGGGATCAATATGTCCTCATCCGGCCGCCAGCTGCTTCCGACGATGAACAGCCTCTTGTCGCCCTTGAATCTCTCGATCAAAGGGTAGCGAGCCGCCTGCGAAGGAAGTGCCGCGGCACGGTCGAAACGCGTATCTCCCGCCACGACAACATTGTCGAACCCGATACCGGCCAGAAGGCGTTTCGACTCGTTGTTCTGGACGAAGATCGTATCGAAGGTCTGCAGCGCCCGCCGGAACGCCCCGCCCCACGGCCGGAAAAAGACCGAATCGGGCCGGAACAGCGACGAAAAGATATATGTACGGATTTCGCGCCGACGCAACTCGGCAAGATAGTTCAGCCAGTAGTCATACTTGACGAAGATAGCAGCCTCGGGGCGGACGATGTCGAGAAATCGCCTTGCATTGGCAACCGTATCGGCCGGAAGGTAAAATACCATGTCCGCCGCCGGATAGTTCTTTCGTATTTCGTAGCCCGAGGGCGAGAAAAATGTCAGCAGAATACGGTATTCGGGATGGCGTTCATGGATCATTTCGATCACCGGCCGTCCCTGCTCGAACTCCCCGAGCGACGAGACATGTATCCACACCACACGTTTCCCGTCGCCGACCGCCTCGTGCAACCGTTCGAAAATACCCTTGCGGCCGTCGACCCACAACCGTGCCTTGGGATTCCAATGAGCCGCAACCTTGATAGCAGCCGTATATGCCGCTATGCCTAAACTATACCACCACATTCCGAATATCGTTCTCTGTTATATTTTGTTTTCTGTCCGCACCTTTCCGGGTAGGCCCGTCACCACCTGAACTCCATGGCATCGGGCACATAGCGCACCGTAAAACTGCCATCCGGATACCGGTCAACGGCCACCAGGTCGAATTGCGGCTCCAAAGATACGTCATATAATGACAAATACAATGAGGCGGCACGTGTCAACGACGCAACCTTCCGCCTGTCGATCGCATCTTCCGGTGTCGTCAGGCCTCCGGCCCGCCGCGTCTTGACCTCCACGAAATGTATCCTGTCGCCGCGCCGTGCCACGATGTCGATCTCGTAACGGCCGTTCCGCCAGTTGCGGTGAAGAAGCTCGAAACCGTTCCCGCGCAACCACTCCGCAGCAGCATCCTCGCCGCCCATACCTATTTTATATGTATCCGGCACCGCCATAAGACCTCTCCAAAAAATTGCTCCGACACCACTGCCCTGCCATCACCTTTTGTTTCCCCCCCCCTCGCACACATCAGCCTTCGCCCCTGGGTGGCTCACGGCCGGCCTACATCAGCAGTGACAGGTCGTCGCCAGGATTGAGCTCGACCGTCGGACGGCCGTGCTTGAACAGCCGCATCGGACGGCTGCCGATCAACTCCATGCGTCCGCCTTCGATACGCAGCATGCACCCCTCGCGCAGTCCGACAACATACCGGCGCGGATTGGCCTCGATATATTCGAGGATGCGCTGCTCGCGTGTCTCCCCGGCGTGACCCTCGGGATTGGCATCGAGATAGTGCGGGTTGATCTGGAAACGAACCGCCCCGATTGCCGAAAATGATTCCGGCTGCACGATGGGCATGTCGTTGGTCGTGCAGATCGTCGGGCAGGCCACATTGCTGCCGGCACTCCAGCCCACATATGGGATTCCCTTGGCTATCCGGCCGCGGATGGCCGTCATCAGTCCCTGCCGCTGCATCATCCGCGCCAGAGCAAACGTATTGCCCCCGCCGACACATATCGCCTCGGCCTTCAGGATCGCCTGACGTGGGTTCCGGGCCCGATGCACCGACGATACCCTGATCCCCAGTTCGTCGAAGCGGCGCTGAACCTTAGCCTCGTACTCATCGTACGAAAACGTCACGGCAGCATAGGGCACGAAAGCAACCTCGCGCACTCCGCGCAGAAAATCGGCAATCTGCGGCATCGGATACTGCAGATACGGCTCGCCGGCATTGGTCGAGTTGCTGATCAACAAAAGTCGCATGTCATTCATTGTATATCATCTGTTTTTGGATTTCACAATCGGCCTCAGGAGCGTCCCGTTATAAAACGTTCGATCGTCGGCGGGTAATATTCATGTTCGAGCCGGTGGATCCTGGCCTCGAGACTCTGCGGTGTATCCTCGGGCGTCACCTCGCACTCGTACTGCGCAATGACCGACCCGTTGTCATAGCGTTCGTCGACCTGATGGATGGTTATTCCGCTGCGGCGGCAACCGGCCGCAATCACCGCCTCGTGGACATGGTGCCCGTACATTCCGCGCCCGCCGAAAGCCGGCAGCAGCGACGGATGTATATTCACGATCCGCCCCCGATATGCCTCGACAATGTGCGCAGGCAGCAGCCACAGCCATCCCGCCAATACTATATAATCAATATCTCGACTTGCCAGGATGTCGGCCAGCCCGTGCGGGTCGTTCAACTCCTCGCGCGAGGTCACGATCGCCTCGATACCGCACTCGGCGGCATGTGCCAGCACCCCGGCCCGCGGATTCGACGACACCACCAGCCGCACCCGAATCACGGGCGAACCGGCAAAATAACGGGCAATATTCAGCATATTCGACCCTGCCCCCGAGGCGAATATTGCGATATTCTTAATACTCAAGTGATTGTCCATAAAAAATCCGACCAATCAACAAAAAATTCCGTTGATTTGCCAAAAGTAATAAAAAAAGTGTTACTTTTGCGCAAAATTATGAAGTGAATTTTGTAAATTTAACAGCTAAATATTGTTTAACCAAAAATTTGAAAATTATGTCAGAAGTTGCATCTAAAGTAGTTGAGATTATCGTGGATAAACTTGGCGTAAAAGAGTCTGAAGTAGTTCCCGAAGCAAGTTTCACCAACCACCTCGGCGCTGACTCGCTCGATACCGTTGAGCTGATCATGGAGTTCGAGAAGGCATTCGACATTCAGATCCCCGACGAAGACGCTGAGAAGATCACCACAGTCGGCGACGCTATCTCGTACATCGAAGCTAAGAAGAAATAATTCTAATCTCTCGAAACATTCACCCGCATCGCAGACTGCGTATTAAAGTCATTCAACCTTAAACCAAAAATTATGTCAGGAAGAAGAGTAGTTGTTACAGGTATAGGAACCATTAACCCTCTGGGTCACAACATTGAAGAGTTTTTCTCAAATCTTGAGAATGGCGTCAGCGGTGCCGCCCCAATTACTCGATTCAACGCGGAAAAGTTTAAAACGACGTTTGCGTGCGAAGTAAAAAATTACGATCCCGCCCAATATTTCGACCGTAAAGAAATCCGTCTCTACGACCTCTATACGCAATTCGCGCTCATCGCGGCAAAACAGGCCGTCGAAGATGCCAAGATCGATCTCGACAGCATCGACAAGGAGATGGTTGGCGTTATCTGGGCTTCGGGTATCGGAGGTCTGGAAACATTCTTCCAGGAAGTTAAGGGCTTTGTCGAAGGAGGTTATACTCCTCGATTCAGCCCTTTCTTTATCCCTAAAATGATTGCCGATATCGCAGCCGGTCACATCGCCATCAAATACGGATTCATGGGACCTAACTACTGCACCGTATCGGCTTGCGCATCATCGAACCACGCAATGATCGATGCGCTCAACTATATCCGCCTCGGAAAGGCCGATATTATCGTCACCGGAGGATCGGAAGCTGCTGTAAATGAACCCGGCGTAGGCGGTTTCAGCTCGATGAAGGCCATCTCGACCCGTAACGACGACCCAAAAACCGCTTCGCGTCCCTTCGACGTCAATCGTGACGGTTTCGTAATCGGCGAAGGCGCCGGTGCTCTTATCTTCGAGGAGTACGAACACGCCAAGGCCCGCGGAGCCAAGATCTATGCCGAAGTCGTAGGCGGTGGCTTGAGTGCCGATGCTCACCACTTCACCGCACCTCACCCCGAAGGTGTCGGCGCTATGAAGTCGATGAGAGACGCTTTGAAGGACGGAGGCATCAAGCCTTCGGACATCGATTACATCAACGTGCACGGAACATCCACTCCGCTCGGCGATACCGCTGAATTGAAGGGCATTGCAGCCGTATTCGGAGATGCGATCTACGACCTCAACATCTCGTCGACAAAATCTATGACCGGTCACCTGCTGGGCGCTACCGGTGCTGTCGAGGCCCTCGCCTGCATAATGGCTATCGACAATGGCATCATCGCCCCGACGATAAACTGCGAGGAGCTTGATCCCGCGATCGATCCAAAACTCAACCTCACGTTGAACACCGCACAGAAACGAAACGTAAATTATGCCATGAGCAATACGTTCGGATTCGGCGGACACAACTCGACGGTCATTTTCGGCAAGGTTCGTTAAAAAACTTTTTGCCGTGTTCGATCTGATTAGGCGTTTTTGGAAAAAGCGTTTCGGCCCCGATCGCGAATACTACTCCGTTATAGACGATATTTTCGGAATCTGTCCCGAAAATATCGAGCTTTACAAGCTGGCTTTGATTCACAAGTCAGCTTCTTTGTTTCTGGACGACGGCAGGCAGCTGAACAACGAACGGCTCGAATTTCTCGGTGATGCGATTCTCGAATCCATCGTCTCGGACTATCTCTTCATCGAGTATCCCGATGCATCGGAGGGGGCTCTGACACAGTTGCGTGCAAAGATCGTCAGCCGGCATTCGCTCAACCAGCTGGCTGTCCGAATCGGGCTGGACAAGCATGTGGTATCGCATTCCAACGGCCAGCTGTCACAGAAACATATTTTCGGTGATGCCCTCGAGGCAATGATCGGTGCCATATACCTCGACAAGGGCTACAACCTCGTAAACCGGCTCGTGATAAACGACCTGATCGGGCACAACATCGATCTCGACGAGGTGGCGACCGAAGAGTGCGACTTCAAAAGCCGGCTGATCGAGTGGTGCCAGAAGAACCGCCAGAGCATCTCGTTCCGGACCACGCCTGCCAGCAACTATTCCGAAAGCCATCCGGTCTTCGTATCGACGGTCGTGATCGACGGCATAGATGTCGGCCAGGGTTCGGGCGACTCGAAGAAAGAGGCCGAACAGAATGCTGCCGGATCGGTCTGGCAGATAATGTCGGACAATGAGTTCGGGGACCAGCTGCTCGAATATGTCGACAAATATTCCTCAGAATAACTGATATTTTCTCACTCCGTAAAAATGGCTGACGGCGACGGATTGACCATACGCGACAAGATCGCAACACGCGGCATTGCATCGCTC
>ERZ827150.186-NODE-186-length-97598-cov-5.727402_pt1 | contig 97598 bp, 84 predicted proteins | sample MGYA00519779_ERZ827150 | MGnify/ENA primary metagenome ERZ827150 (study PRJEB31778, sample SAMEA3449267) | human gut metagenome | biome: human gut; feature: human-associated habitat; material: faeces | place: United Kingdom | collected 2010/2012 ...
ATTATTCACAAGAAAAGAGCTATCTGATTTCAAATGAAGTCAGATAGCTCTTTTTCTATCCAAAATATTCGTCGTATTCTTTGTCTGTTAGGTACTCAACAAAAGTATCTTTATTGAAGGCTGTGGAATATCACGCGGAAATCATCTTGAATGTCGTTATAAAGGTCAAATATTTCATCGAAACAGCCTTTTACCTTTTGGAGTTCTACAGCTAACGTATCCAAGTTTGTTCTTCGCATCCTGTGAACTGCTCCAACTCTGTAGGAATTAAATAATTCTGCCTTTTCAATAAATTCCTGTTTCTTCAAGAAGCTGACGGACGATTTAAGTTCACTATTTCTCCTCATTATTCATTGAATATGCTTGATATTCTCTTGCACGTGCTGCAAAAAGCGCCCCGCGTGCGCGCCGTCCATCTGCGTGTGATGGAACTGAAACGACAGCTTAAGCGTCGTTTTGAAAAGCCCTGAATGGTACCTGCCCCAGATGATAAAGGGGTTGTTAAAAATGCCGCTGTTCATTCCCACCGCGCCGTCCAGCTCGGTATCCACAATGGCGGAGGTGCCGATGACCATACTGTCGGGCAGATCATGGTTTTCACAGCGCTCGGCCACCTGCCGCGTCAGGCGCAGATAGTCGGCGTTGAACTGCGCAAGGCTGTCCGAAAACGGCACGTCGCAGGAACTGACCTCGCCGTTCTTGTTCTTCACAATGGTATTGACGGCAATCGTATCGTATTTGAGCAGCTCCCTTCCCACAGGAAGCATGTAAAACTCCTTGATTTCACTGGCGGCCTTGCCGATGCAGAAGCACAGCAGCATATTGAATTTCATCCCGCGCCTGCGGCTAAAGCGAATCAGCGGCGCAACATCCAGCGTTTTGAAAAAGGTTACCATGGGGTTGGGCGCGTCCATCCAAAGGGCATAAGCCTCCGCGCGGGTAGTCGTTTTCGGGTCGATCACAGTCGGTTTCATTGCGCACGCTCCAGCTCCGTCACGCATTCCGTTTTCAGCTTGCCTACAAGGGCCTGCAGCGCATCCACAACATGGGGACGGATATCGCCGCCGACAAGCACCAGCATGATATCATCGCCAACCGCCAGCTCGCCCTCATTCAGCCAGGCCTTTACATAATAAATGCCCGGCATATGCTTGGCCTCGGCCACGGCGGCTTCCATCTTGGCCGCATCGTAGGTAAAATGCATGCCCGTCACCGGCTTTGCATCGGCCTCGCCCGCGCGAACCTGAGCCTTCGCCGTCCTGCGCACAACGCCGTTATGCGTAAGATACATGCCGATCTGATCGGCGTTCGGATCCTTTTTCGCCTCGTTTAGCCAAGCGTCAATGGAAGGGCGCTGCTTTTTCTGCGCGGACTTATCCTGCGTCTGCGCGCAATCCGCCGAGCCCTCAGACATGAGCATTTCCATGCCATGCTGAATCGCGTCGATCACGGCCAGCACGTTCTCCCTGGCCGCCTTGGGGCTGCCAGGCAGGTTGATGATCAGCGTCCGCCCGCGGATGCCCGCCGCGCTGCGGGACAGGCAGCCGCGCGGGGTAATCTTCATGCTTTCCATGCGCATGGCCTCAGGAATGCCGCGCGTTTCGCGTTCCACCACTGCCAGCGTTGCCTCGGGCGTAACATCGCGTGGGGAAAAGCCCGTGCCGCCCGTGGTAAGCACCAGGTTTACATGCAGTTCATCGCTGCATTTAATCAGCTCCGCCTGAATCTGATCCTTTTCATCGGGAATGATCGCGGTATAAACCGCCTGATACCCATGCTCCGCCGCCAGCTCGCACAGAACCGGGCCGCTCTTATCCTCGCGCTCACCGCGTGCACCCTTATCGCTTATGGTCAAAATCGCCGCCGTATAGCTCATGCTTCTGCTTCCTCTCTATGAAAATCGCCGTGAACGCCGCCAGTTTTTTCAATCAGGCGAACATCCGTAATCACCATATCCTTCTGCACGGCCTTGCACATATCATAAACCGTCAATGCCGCGGTGGAGGCCGCTGTCAGCGCCTCCATCTCCACGCCCGTCCTGCCGTCGCAGGATACCGTCGCGCGGATATCCACCGCGCAGCGCGCTTCATCCAGCGAAAGCGCCAGATCAATCCCCGTCATCATGATGGGATGGCACATGGGAATCAGCTCCGGCGTGCGCTTGGCCCCCATTACGCCCGCAATCTGCGCCACGGTGAGCACATCGCCCTTTTTCATGCCGCCGCTTTGGATCAGCGCAAAGGTCTCACGGCTGACCAGCACGCGCGCGCCCGCCGTCGCCGTGCGATGGGAAGGCGCTTTATCGCCGACGTTTACCATTCGAGCGCGGCCCTGCGCGTTAAAGTGTGTAAAGTCGCTTTGATTGGGCACGCCTGGGCGTGCCGCGTCCAGGCCAGCTTTTTCAAGGATCGCCATGCCTTTTATCCTCCGATCTGGTTCATGTTGCGTCCCGCCTGGCTATGCAGCGTCGCAGACAGCTCCGCATGGCGGAAGGGCTTTTGATAGATCACGCGCTGCATCGTCTCGCGCATTTGCGCAGCATTCAATCCCTTGAGCGAAACCTCCTCAGCTGCGTGCAGGCAGGGCTTGAGCTTGCCGTCCGCCGTCAGTCGTATGCGGTTGCACGCCGCGCAAAAATGCGCGCTCACTGGGCTGATCAAGCCGATATTGCCCTGCGCCCCCGGCAAACGATACAGCCTGGCGACGCCGCCATCCTGCGGCACAGGCACGGCCTGGGTCAGCTTTTCCAGCACCGCTGCGCAGGGGATAAAGGCTTCCGGGCCAAATTCCGGATGATCCAGCATCGGCATCAGCTCAATAAAGCGCACGTCCACCGGATAGCGCAGCGTAAGCGCCGCCAGCGTTTCGATTTCGTCATCATTAAAGCCGCCGATGAGCACCGCGTTGATCTTCACCTTGTCAAAGCCCGCGTTCAGCGCCGCATCCAGCCCGGCAAGCGCACTGCTCAGCGTGCCGATGCGCGTAATCCGCGCGTATTTGTCCGGCTTCAGCGTATCCAGGCTCAGGTTCACGCGGCTCACGCCCACCGCGCGCAGCCCCTTGGCCAGCCTAGGCAAAAGAACGCCGTTGGTGGTGATAGCCACCTCGCGGATACCCTCCACCTTGGCCGCACGCGCGCAAAGCGTGATGATATTGCGCTTGACCAGCGGCTCGCCGCCCGTGATGCGCAGCTTGGTAATGCCCAGCGATGCGCCCGCCTCCACGGCGGCGATCATCTCGTCCTCGGTCAGCATCTCCTCATGCGTCTTTTTGCAAACGCCTTCCTCGGGCATGCAGTAGCGGCAGCGCAGATTGCACCGATCCGTCACAGACAGGCGCATATAGTTGATTTCTCTGTCATATTGATCGCGCATAGTTCCGTCCCTGCCAGGCATGCAATGAAAGCGGCGGCAGACCGTTCTGTTCGCCGCACGCCCGGCATTTTCCTTTTTTACAGCAGGAATCCTTTCAGTTTTGTTCCGGCGGGAACCGGGCCGCTGCCTTCCGGCACAATGGCCATTGCGTCGCAGCCGATGGCGCTGGACAGCACCACGTTGCCCTGCTCCGGCTGAAGCCGCATGCGTACCGTGCCGTCGGACAGATCCAGCTTGCCGCGCAGCAGGCGCGTGCGCTTGCTCTTTCTGCCAAAGCTGTCGGCCAACGTGATTTCGATCTCCCTGGGAATGGGCTCGCTGTATCCCGCCAGCTTTTTCAGCGCGGGCAGCGTGATGGCATAATAATTGGTCAGCGCGCTGGCAGGATTGCCCGAAAGGCCGCACACGAGCTTGCCGTCCTTCATGCCAATGGCGCAGGCCATGCCGGGTTTAAGGGACGCGCCGCGAATCAGCATTTCGCAGCCCGCCTGCTCGATGGCCGCCGGGGTCAGATCATAATCGCCCACGGATACGCCGCCCGTAAGCAGGATCACATCACAGTCGGGCAAGCCTTTTTCAATCAGGCGCGCGATGCCGTCCGCGTCGTCCCCAATCAGCCCCAGATGCACAGGTACCATGCCCAACTGCATCACAGCCGCCTCTAACATGTAGCGGTTGGAATCGTAAATCTTGCCGGGACGCAGCGTTTTATCCAGCGCAATCACCTCATTGCCGGTGGAGATAATGCCCACCCGCACCCTGCGGTAAACCAGGGGCTGGCTTACGCCCTGCGCGGCCAGCGTGCCGGCCACACCCGCGTCAATACGCGCGCCCTTGCGCACCAGCAGCGTGCCTTTTTTCACATCCTCGCCCGCCAGGATGATGTTCTCCCCCGCGCTGCCAGGGGCAAACAACGTGACCGTCTCGCGGGTAAACTCCGTGCGCTCAAACATGCTTACGCAGTCCGCCCCCTCAGGAATGGGCGCGCCCGTCAGGATCTTGGTCGCCGTGCCGGGCGTCACGCGCTTGGCAGGCACCGCGCCCGCAGGCACCTCCTCCAGGATGGTCAGCGTCACCGGATGCTCGGGGCTGGCCTGCGCCGTATCCGCCGCGCGGAAGGCATAGCCGTCAAAGGGTGAACGGTCAAAGGGCGGAATGTTATCCGCCGCAATCAGATCCTCCGCCAGGATGCGCCCCGCCGCCTCCGACAAGCTGGTGCGCTCGGTTTCCACCGGCGTCATCCGATCGGCCAGGTATGCCCGCGCAGTGATAAAATCCGGTTTTCTCAGCATGGTTTTTTCCTCCAATTATTTCATTGCTGCTGTTTCATCCGTAAAAAGGGAGTCGGCGCGCGCCACTCCCTTTTGTTATTCCACATGTCAAAGTTCCACTCCCGCGTTTTCAGGATCAATCCGACGGAGCAAGGGCTTGAAATCCACGTTCATTGTACTCAACTTGTGAAAAATTGTCAATGTTTTTCCATTTCACAAATTCCCGCACAGGCTTAAAAAAGCCCGCTATGTTTTTGACATTATTTGACCTTTCGCTGTTGATAATCTTGACAAAGGGTGATAAAATATTGTCCAGCCTGAGGAAAAGCCCCAGGTCAATGGGAAAACAGGAGGATCAGGATGCGCAAGCTGACCGCACTTTTGCTTGCCCTGCTCATCTGCCTGCCGCTAAGCGGCCTGGCGGAGGAGCAAAAGGATTTGACCACCGTGCGCATGACGCTGGTGGGCGACTGCATTTTAGGCTCGGATGAACCGCTTCACAGCGAAAAGGACTCTCTGGTTGGCATGATCCGTGCGATGGGCAACGATTACGCCTATTCCTTCAAGTACGCCAAGGATTTCTTTGAGCAGGACGATTACACGCTGATCAACCTGGAATGCGTGCTGACGGACAAGAAAAGCTATAAAAACGCCAGCCTGTACACCAATTTCCGCGGCCCAGCCGACTTTGTAAACATGCTGACTCAAAACAGCATAGAGGGCGTGAGCCTGAGCAACAACCATGCGCTGGACTATGGTCAGGGCGGCCTGAAGGACTGTCAGAAGAACCTGACCGAGGCGGGCATTCAGTGGGCTTACAATACCGATACCTTCACCTTCGAGCGCAACGGCGTCAAGTTCGCCGTGCTTTCCTTCCGCCGGTACTATATGGAAATGTACTATCAGTGGATCGAAAAGGAAATCCCGCGCATGAAGGCCGAGGACGGCGTGGATTTTGTGATTGTCTGCCTGCACCATGGGGAAGAATACCAGGACAAGCACAACGATAAGGATCAGACCCGCTTTGCGCGCCACGCCATCGACAGCGGCGCCGATCTGGTAGTGGGCACGCATCCGCATGTGCTGCAGGGCATCGAGGTGTACAAAAACCGCCTGATCTTTTACAGCCTGGGCAATTTCGTTTTCGGCGGCAACAAGAACCCGCTGTCGGATAAGAAAACGGCCAAGCAGATTCCCACCGCTCTGATGTCGGTGGAATTGCAGTTTGATCAAAACCAGCTCTATTCCACCCAGTTTACCATCCATCCCTATTACGAAACGGGCGACGAGCAGATCAACAACTATCAGCCCGTTCCCGTCACGGGCGACAAGGCCCAGCGGGTGATGGATATTCTTCAAAGCGATACCCCTTTCACGCTCAATCCCTTTATCGAGGGTGAAGGCGCGGTACAGGATATCATATACGCAAACGACCAACATTAAAAAGGAGCAATCATTATGGTCAAGGTTAACATTATTTCCGGTTTTCTGGGCGCTGGCAAAACCACGCTGATCAAAAAGCTGATCTCCGGCGCGATGAAGGGCGAAAAGGTGATTCTGCTTGAAAATGAATACGGCGAGGTCGGCGTGGACGGCGGCTTCATGAAGGATGCGGGCATTACCGTGACCGAGCTGAACAGCGGCTGCATCTGCTGCACCCTGGCGGGCGATTTCCAGAAGGCCATTGACGATCTGATCAATACCTACCATCCTGATCGTCTGCTGGTAGAGCCCACGGGCGTTGGCAAGCTGAGCGATATCCGCCGCGCTGTGGAGGAAGCCCGCGAGCATCATCCCGAAATCGAAATCACCGGCTGCGCCACCGTGGTGGACGCCAACCGCTGCCGCACCTATATGAAGAACTTCGGCGAGTTCTTCCTGGATCAGATCAAGAGCGCCGAAACCATCATCTTCAGCCGCACCCAGCTGCAGGATCCCGAGCGCGTAGAAAAGAGCCGTCAGCTGGTGGCCGAGCAGAACCCTGCCGCGCGCATCATCACCACGCCCTGGGGCGATCTGAGCGCTGAAACCATCCTGGATACCATCGAGCATCCCGCCGCCCTGCTGACCATGGAAGACGTGGAGGACGACGACGAGGACGAACACGAGCATGAGCACCATCATCACCATCACGATGAGGATGGCCATTGCTGCTGCGGCCACCATCATGACGAAGACGATGACGATGATGACGACGAGCATGAGCATCATCATCACCACGATCACGATCATGACGAGGATCACGACCATGACCATGATGAGCATGCCCATGACGAGCACGATCACGACCATGAGCACGGCCATTGCGGCTGCGGCCACGATCATGAGCATCATCACCATCATCATGGCCATGACGCGGATGAAATCTTTGAGAACATCGGCGTAGAAACCGCCAAGCGCTTCACCGAGGACGGTCTGCGCGCCGCGCTGGCCAAGCTGTCGGAGGAGGAAGATTACGGCGCTATCCTGCGCGCCAAGGGCATTGTGCAGGCCGAGGATGGCCGCTGGCTGCACTTTGACTATGTGCCCGGCGAAAGCGATATCCGCTACGGCAGCGCCGATTATACCGGCCGCCTGTGCGTAATCGGCACCCATATCGATGAAAAGGCGCTGCGCGAACTCTTCGGCGTGTAAAGGAGCATTCTCATGCCTGTCAATCAGATTATCCCCATTTATATTGTCGCCGGTTTTCTGGACAGCGGCAAAACCACGCTGATCCACAACATGATCGACGACGAGAGCTTCTCCCGCGGGCAGAAAACGCTGCTGGTCGTCTGCGAGGACGGCGAGGAGGAATACGACGCGGAAAAGCTGGCCAAGCAAAAGGTGACGCTGCACATGGTGGACAGCGTGGAGGACATGACGCCCTCCCTGTTTGTGGATTTGAACAAGCAGTATAAGCCCGAGCGCGTCATCATCGAATACAACAACACCTTCACCTTTGCAAAGCTGGATACCATGCAGCTGCCCCCCAAGTGGGAGCTGGTGCAGGTGATTGACATGGTGGATGCGACGACCTTCGACTCCTACATGAACAATATGCGCCAGCTGATGACCGATCCCATGCAGAACGCCGACCTGATCCTGTTCAATCGCTGCGAAAACGATATGAACGTCAGCGCCTGGCGGCGGCAGCTGCGCGCCATGAACAGCACCACAACCATCCTGTTTGAATACAACGACGGCCACTCGGATGACGGCGTATCCGACGAGGATCTGCCCTATGATATGAAGGCGGACGTGATCGACATCAGCGAGGAGCATTACGGCACCTTCTACCTGGACGCGCTGGATCACCCTAACCGCTACGATGATAAGGTGGTGCGCTTCAAGGGGCAGGTGTTTGCCGAGCCCGGCGTGCCGAAGGGGTTCTTCCGCTTCGGCCGTCTGGCCATGACCTGCTGCGCCAACGATATCACCTGCCTGGGCTTCCTGTGCCGAGGCGATCTCAAGCCCTCCAAGACGCAGTGGTATACCCTCACCGCCAAGGCGCAGACGGTATACAACAAGGCGCAGGATCATGAGATGGTAGCGCTGATGCAGGTGAGCGCCGAGCCCACCGAAAAAGCCAAGGATCAGTACGTCACCTTCAACTAAAGGATTATAAAAAAGCGCCTGCTTTCACGGCAGACGCTCAGCATTCAAAAGCGGCGTGGTCTTTATGGTCACGCCGCTTGCTTTTCTGCTTATTCTATTTTTTCCACAAACTTTTCCATCACATAGCCTTCGGTCACGTCGGTGCGCACCTTGATCCACCCCTCCTCATCACAGGGGGAAGCAAGCAGCTCCTGCCCATAATAGAGCACGCGCAGTACATCGGAAGCCGTGCTGGGAGCGCTGCGCAGATTCAGGGAAGAATTGGCAGATATCTGCGTTACCTTAACGCGCCATTCGCCCGCCTTCAGCTGATCGGAAGCCGGCATCAGGGTGGGGCGCGGCGTGGGCGTGGCCGCCGGGCCGGGCGTGGTCAGGAAGGCAGCGGATACCGCCGGCGGCAGTGTCACCTGCGTATCGGTCTTTTTGAGCGCCAGCCCCGGATAATAGAACCGCAGGATCTGATCGTATGTCCATCCGTACTGCCCGGCCATCCACTGCGCGCCGCGCTGGCTCATGCCTACGCCGTGACCGTAGCGACGGGATTCAATCACAAACCGGTCATTCTCCTCGCGCACGGTCAGGATCTCGTTGTTACTGCCATTGATGGATAGACCCAGCCAGGGCTCGATGGCGCTGAACACCGGCACATCCACCTGCACCGTTTGCTCCAGCGTAACAAATGGCGCCTGGGTCGGCTGCGGCGCAGAGGTGGCCTCGGGGGTCGTTTCCGGCAGGGCAAAGAGGTTCACCTCTTCATCCTGCATGGCGGCGGTGGGCTTCTGGCGGCACTGCACCGTCAGGTCAAAGCGCATCTGCGTCATTACCTTGGCGCTCGTCCCGCCCTGCGGCGTATGCAGGCTGATGCCCGCCACCCCAGCAATGCGCGTATCTGCCGCGTCGCCGCTGTACCCCAGTGCCGTCACGGCCTCGGATACGCCGTCCAGCAGATAATCCGTCAGCTGCTGATTATAGACGATCCCATCCTTGGCTGTTTTGGCAATAGCGGCAGATTTGACCACGCTTTCGGGATTTTCCACATCGTAGGGATCATCGTGCATGGTGATGTAATCACCCTCGCCCTTGCCCCACACATTGCGCACCAGCTCCACCTGGCCACCATTGCTGGCCGTGTAATAGCAAATCGCCAGCGCACCGTTATTATAGCAGGCCACGCCCGCCGTCTCCTGCACGGCGCGGATAGCGCGCTCGTTGCTGGCGTTATAGCCGCGGAATACCTGATCGTTGGTATTATCCACCAGATCATACGCGCCGCTGGCTCCCCGCATCTTATACAGCGCATAGGTGCGCGCGGCGACCGCCTGCGCCTTGAGCGCTTCCAGCGGAAAGCTGTCGCTCATCTCATAGGGCACCACGCCCAGCAGGTATTCCTCGATGGGGATATGCAGCACAGCGGTCAGCATTTTTCCATCCGTCTTCACATGCAAATCGCCGCGATACAGCGCGTAATCGCCATTCAGGCGCAGGCCGTTTTCCAAGCCCTCCGCCGCCTGATGGCGGGTAAGAACAAGCTCCTTGCCGCTGTCCAGCGCCATGCCCTCGTAATAGACCATGATGCGCCCTGTCGTGCAGGACAGCACCAGCCTGGAGCCGCGCTGAAAGCTCATGCCGTCCAGCGTATAGCTGCCGTCCAGGGCGATTTCCAGCCGGTCGGTCAGGTCCAGGCGCGTCAGCAGCACGCGCACGGTATTCTTTTCAGCCCGCGCGTTCACAGGCAGCGCAAGGCCGATCGTCAGCAGCATTACCAGCGCGGAAAGCCCCGCGATCCATCTTTTGAAGGCTCTGCGTTTGGTCATGATAAAACCCCTTTTAATGCGTCAAAACGCGTGCAGCAGGTTAAAATCGCGCACAATGGCGGTATCCACCCAATACATGGCATACTGCCGTCGCTGACCCACAATCAGCCCCGCGTCGTTTCGCACCAGCGTATCCACCGCGCTTTGCGGCACAATTTTCCGCACATGCGGACGAATCTTTTCTTCCATCGATTCGCTGTAGGAATCCAGCGCCAGCGCCTGCACCTCGCCGTCCGCCTCGCGCGCATCCAGCAGCGATACGATATGCCCCACGCGCAGATTGCACAGCGCTACGCCGCGGTGCTCCAGCAGATGTACCCGCAGCGTTTCCAGATCATTGCGCAGCCCATCGCCCTGATAACTGAAGCCATACTGCGCGGCCAGGCCCTTTTGCATCATGGCGGACAGGAGCGCAGGACGGTCCGTACCGTCGTCGCCGCGGCCGCCGTTCTGCATGGAAAAGTCCGCCAGCTCCTCGGGCGAAAAAGCCTTGCCTGTCAGCCACTGGCCGCAATGGCAGATAGAAAACACACCGCAGCCGGCGCTGGATAACGTTGCCTTCTGCGGTGTTCTGTAATCGTAGGGGTGCGTCCACAGGCGGCTGCGCTGGTTAAGGATGGTAACAGCCTTCCCGTTATAGATCATTTCAATGCGTTTTCCGCTTTCCATATAACCTCCGCTCAGCGGCGCCGCCAGCCCATGGCCAGGCAGACCATCGGCTGTGCCAGTCGCCAGGATACATCCTCCAAGCCCGCGCCCTCCATGCTTTTAAGCAGCTGCGCGGGCGACACGTGGTCATCGCCGTCGCACAGGCCCAGGAGCTCCCCTACCTTGCACAGGGGCTCGGGCGCGCCCTGCACGGCGATCAGCAATTGCCCGCCGGGCTTGAGCACCCGCGCGGCCTCGCGCAGGAAAGCGCCGTCAAAGGCGGGCGCGTTCTTTTTCATCTGATAAAACACAGCGTCGAACGCCTGATCGCGCCAGGGAATATCCTCCTTGCGGGCGCAGAAGATCTCCGCGTCCGGCAGCTCCAACCGCAGCGCGCGCGCATGTTCGGGATCATCCGCGATGCCGCAGGCGCGCAGACTATATTTTTGCGAAAGGAAGCGCAGCAGCCGGGTATCCTGGCAGCTCAAATCCAGAATATTGTTATAATCATCCACGATTGCCCACTGCGCCAGCGCCTTTTGCGCTCCGCGCAGGTGCGTCCGATCCTGCAAACCCAGCGCGTGCAGCCAGGAGCGTTCCTGAACCCGTTCGAGCATTGCGTGCTTCCTCCAAACAAAAATAACCATTTTGCCGTTCGACAAAATGATTATAACACAAGTTCGCAACAAATGCACTATGTTTTGTAATATTTTTTTAATAAAGATTCTGTAAATCTTTCAATTTTGTTGCAGTCCAGCGGGCATGCTCCGCCACAACGGGCGAAGGGCTGTTTTCCAGCGCCGTAATCTGCGGCAAAAAAGCCGTATCACCGCTGTTTGCGGCTGCCAGCAAGGCCTGCGCGATCACGCGGTTGCGGATGGCATAGTTGTGCCCGTACAACGTCGCAAAGCGCTCCATCGTATCCGGCGCACATGCCAGCAGCTCGGCCAGCGTAAACTCGTCGGTATCCTGGCGTTCGCGCTCCGGTAATGCGTTATAGGGGCAAACGCGTTGGCAGATATCGCAGCCAATCACCCCCATGGCCTCGCCCGGCACGCCGTAATGTGCGCGAAACTCCTGCGGCACGCTCTTGCCAGACAGCATATAGTTGCGCAGGCAGCGCTCACGCACAAAGCCTTCGGCTGTAATCGCGCCCGTAGGGCAAGCGTTTCTACACTGATTGCAGGATGCGCACTTTAAATTCCAGTCTTTAATTTTATTATTTTGGTTTATTATTTTTGTTTTCTCTATCAAATCATCTGAAACGCCGATCAATTCCAGGCAAAATCTCGAGCCAATGCCCTTCAAATAGTTCAGCGTATTGATGCCGCGTCCAAACTGCGGCAGGCGATTGCAGATAGGCTTCAACCGCAGATTACTCAACGGCCATGCCTGCATATCCTGCGATAAAAGCTGCACCAGCGCATGTGCCTGATGATAGGCCGCGTTGCTGGCCGGATAAAAACGATCCACCAGCCTGCCGCCAGGGCGATAGGCGCGCACCATCAGAATCAGCGTGCGGCACCCTTCCGGCGCGCCATCCTGCGGCAGGGGCGCAAAGCAATAAGCCGCGGTAAAACCATATACCGCGGCTTGATTGCAAACGCTTTTTTCGTTCCAGCGCATGGGGTGATTATTTGGTGCCAAACAGGCGGTCGCCCGCATCGCCCAGACCGGGAACGATGTAGCCATGCTCGTTGAGCTTTTCATCCATCGCGGCCACATAGATATTGACGTCAGGATGATCCTTCTGAATGCGCGCAACGCCCTCGGGCGCGGCGATCAGGTTAACCAGGCGGATGTTATGGCAGCCGCGCTGCTTGATGAAGCGAATCGCGGCGGACGCGCTGCCGCCCGTGGCCAGCATGGGATCCACCACAAACAGCTCACGCTGCTCGGCGTCGGCAGGCAGCTTGCAGTAGTATTCCACCGGCTCCAGGGTCTGCGGATCACGATACAGGCCAATATGGCCAATCTTGGCGTTGGGGATCAGGTTGGTAATGCCATCAACCATGCCCAGGCCCGCGCGCAGGATGGGAATGATGCCGATGGGCTTGCCGGCGAGCATCTGTACAGTCGTTTTGCAAATGGGCGTTTCAATTTCAACCGGTTCGGTGGGCAGATCGCGGGCAACCTCGTACACCATCAGCATGGCGATTTCATCCAGCAGCTCACGGAACGCCTTGGTGCCGGTGTTCTTATCGCGCATAATGCTCAGCTTGTGCTGGATCAGGGGATGGTCGAATACATGTACCTTGCTCATAATTCTCCTCCGCACTCCGTAATCTTGGTTAACCTTATATATTATAAAGAAAAAGCGCGAATACGGCAAGCCCTATTTTGGATTATTTTTTGCCATTCCGAGCATGAGAAGGATAATTTGCCGCGATCAGGCTCCAGGCTGCCAGCGCCAGCAGCGGCTCCAGGCACAAAAGCAGGCGGATGATCTGCAATTTGGTCTGATAGGCCGCCCTGATGGGCGCCTGCAGCTCCTCCGTGCTGCCGCGGAAAATAACGATGTCCCCCGCAGAATATACCGTCCATCCCAACAGTCCCGCGGTATTGATTTCGCCCAGCGCGCGCTTATAATCTGATTTCGGGTCATATACCGTTGCCCGGAAAACGTCCTGTATGGGCACCTCATTTCCGTTCTCATCATAGTAGTATGCCGCTATCTGCGCGCCGGCATTTTCATCGCTTTGCTCATTTTTTCCGTTTGCATCCTGCTCCTCGCACCACTGCTGAAACGCTGCAAAATCCGTAAAGTTTGCCCAGGCGTCGGGATTGTCCATCCAGCTGCTATTGACCGTCACCGCATCTATCAGCAGCGTCAGGCACATGGCTGCCGTCAGTATACCCGCAACCCAGGCATGCGCATGCCTGCGCGCGACAGGATACAGCCCCTCCGCCGCCAAACGACGATTGAGTAAATACAGCCCCAGGCATGCCGCCGTGCCCAGCAGCGCCCCGCAAAGCGCCGCCCCCTTGAGCCATTCCTCCGGCTGCACCCATACGTCCACATACCCTGCCGATATGCCCGGCAGGCATGCCGCCAGCGGCAGGATCAGCGCGATCATGGCCAGCAGCGCCATGCCGATGCGCTTGACGCTGGCAATCACGCGGACGCGGTACTCGCGCAGCGCGCCCGCATCGTATTCCTCCTCCGCATCCGCGCGCAGGGCGGCGGCGGCAAACGCGCCCAGCAGCGCCGCGCCTGCCAGGCACAAAAGCAAACCTACCACCAGCCCAGGCAGCGCGCGCATCACCGCGAAATTGCAGATCATCGCCGTCAGCAGCCCCGCAAAGCCGCAGCCAATCCCAATCAGCATGCGCCCATGCGCGCGGCCAAATGCAGCGTTCAGCACGCGGCGCGTCTGCCTTTTCAGCCGTTCGGGATCGGCGTTTGCCTGCGCCTCCGCTGCGCCGTCCGCCTGCGCGCGGCGCTCCCCGCGCAGCAGCTCATCCACTGTAATATGAAACAGATCGGCAATCACCGGCAGCAGCATCAGATCAGGCAGGCTTTCATCCCGCTCCCAGCGGCTGACCGCTTTATCGGACACCCCCAGCCGGTCCGCCAGCTGTTTTTGCGTAAGGCCGTTTGCGCGCCGCAGCGCGGCAATCAGCATGCCGATGGATTTACGCTCCATTTTTCGTTCCTCCTATGCTGAAGTACGGGTTTATTCTACCATGCTGCGAGGTAAAAAGCTACCGATTGCTCCGGGAATGGCTCTCGAAATGCGAGAATCATTGCTTTTGCGCGCAAATCATGCTATAATGAGTTATACGCACGCACGGAGGCTGACAACTTGCAATATCATGCCGTTATCAATGGATACCCGGTATCCGCGCACTATGACGATCAAAATGTAGAAGAAATCTTCATTCCCCTGCTGCGCCGTTTGCAGCAGCTGCATGAAAGCCGCGCGCGCCGCATCATCGCCTTCATCGCCGCGCCGCCCGCTACGGGCAAAAGCACGCTGGTGGATTTTCTATCCCACCTGGCTGCGCAGCTGCCCGGCATGCCTGCCGTGCAGGCGCTGGGCATGGATGGCTTTCACTATCATCAGGATTACATTCTTTCCCACACCGTTGTGCGCAATGGCAAGGAGATTGAAATGCGCCGCGTCAAGGGCGCGCCGGATACCTTTGACGTGCAGCGCCTGCGAGATACCCTACTGGCTCTGCGCGCGGGCAATCTGCGCTGGCCTGCCTATGACCGCATGCTGCACGATGTGGTGGAGGAGGCCATCCCCGTGACCGCGCCCATTGTGCTGGTCGAGGGCAATTATCTGCTGCTGGATCAGCCCATATGGCGCGATCTGCCGCGCGACTATGCTGTGTTCATCACTGCGGACGAAATTCTGCTTCGCCAGCGCCTGATTGAGCGCAAGATGCGCGGCGACAAAACGCATGAGCAGGCTGCGCTATTCTATCAGGAAAGCGACGGTCCCAACGTGCGGTTGTGCCTGAGCAGCCACCTGCCCTGTGATTTGGAATTGCAGCTATTGCCCAACGGGACGTTCATGCAAAGGAGCTGATCCCATGAAGCACGCAAGACGATTTGCCGCGCTGATTGCGGCGCTGCTGCTGCTGTTTGCCTGTGCGCTGGCCGACACGGCGCGGGTATACCCTGATGCGGACGGCAGCTTTCTGCTGCTGCGTCAGGATGATCAAACGCTGCTGATCGGCAGCGGCGGCGAAGCAGCTATTCGCCGTCTGGCAGAGGCAAGCGGCCTGCCGGGCGTTGACCGCGTGCTGGTGCTGTGCGACCATCCTACCCACATTGAATCCGCCCAGCGCATGGCTGCGCTGTTAGATATCGGCACAGAGACGCGCGATGCGCCGCTGCGCGTGGAAACGGAATCCGGGCTGTATATCATCGGCACGGACAAGATCGAAGCAAACGCAATCTGCTACGGCTGCGATGGGAAAGCTCTCTCCCAAACGCCCGCTGCAACGCAGCAATATGTGCTGAACCGCAACACCAAAAAGTTTCACAAGCCCACCTGCGGCAGCGTGAAACAAATGAAAGAAAAGAACCGGCAGGTTTACGAAGGCACGCGCGAGGAAATCATTCAGCGCGGATACGCGCCTTGCAAGCGCTGCAAGCCGTAAAAAGCTAAAAAGATAGCCCTGGATTTTTCTTTAAAAATCCAGGACTTTTTTAAATGTGCTGATAGAACAGCCCGTCGCGCGTGCAGTACCACAGGAACGTGCCATGCGCCAGATAGGGCAGGCGCGCCTCCAGGTTCCACTCGGGATACAAGCGTTTGATCGTCAACGTATCGCCGTTGAGCAGGGCGACAAAGGCAATCGCGTGCTCGCGCTGCATGGGATGCGCGGCGGTAATATACCATTCGCCGTCGTTCTTTTCGATCGTCAGCGTATGCTCCGCATCCGGCTTTTGCGCCTTCAAAGGCTTCAGCCGCTGTCCGCAGCAGCAGATATCTGCCTCGTCTGTGGCCAGGATCAGGTTGCCGCAGGCCGGGCAAACAAAAAAGCGCGTTTTGCGCAGATTGCCGTTGCTGCGATCGTTTTCCGCAAGCGCGCCACTGAGCAGCGCGGTGGTATCCACCCCCAGGGCGGCGCTGAGCGCAGGCAGCAGCTCGATATCCGGCGCGCCGCAGCCACGCTCCCACTTGGAAACGGTTTTATCGCTTACGCCGATCTGCTCGGCCAGTTGCAGCTGGGTCATTCCCTGCCGCAGGCGCTGGGCACGAATCAGCGCCCCTGTTTTGATTTGATCCATGTTTGTTTGCGCCTCCTTTCCATCCCATTATAGCGGATAGGCATCAGACGCGCAATCAACGCTCCGTAGAGTCGCTCAGCCGTCCTTGCGGATGCGCGCCACGAAGAAGCCCTCGTACTGCGCCGTGGGCCGCACGCACAGCGCGCCCTCCAGCGCGCAGGGCAATAGCGGCAGCGTCTCCATGCCGGGCAGGATAATCGGCTCCACATGCGCGTGCGCGCCCTTGAGCGCCGCGCGGACAACGTTTTCATTTTCAGTATTCAGGATGGAGCAGGTAGAATACACCATCGTGCCGCCCCTTTTCAGAATGGTCAGCGCTTTCTTCAGCAGTGCCAGCTGCGTGACGGCGGAATTGCGCACCAGCTTTTCGGAAAACGCGCGATAGCTGGCTGGCTCGTTCAGCAGGATCGTGCCGCTGCCACTGCATGGCGCGTCCAGCAGAATTTGATCAAACCGGAAAAAATCCTCCAGCTTGCGCGCGTCGCGCACCATGATGTTTACGCGCGTCGCGCCCTGCTTTTCCAGATTGTATTTCAGCTTTTCCGCACGGATCTGATTGATTTCGCAGGCTGTGATATTCGCACGATTGCCGGTCATGGCGGCCATCTGCGCGGTTTTCCCGCCGGGAGCCGCGGCCATATCCAGAATGTCCGCGCCCTCCTGCGGAGCCAGCGCCAGCGGCGGCAGCATGGAGGACAGACTTTGCAGATAGATTTCGCCGCGCTCATACAGGGGCAATGCCTGCACAGCGCGCTCATCCGCTCCCTCCAGCAGGAAGGCCGTGTCCTCCGCCGCCCAGCGGGTATACGCAATACCTGCCGCTGAAAGCACGCTCGCCACGTCCTCGGGCGTGGTTTTCAGCAAATTGGCGCGCAACGTGGTAATGCGCTGCTCGCCCATTCCCTGCTCAATCTGCGCGGCGACCGCCTCGCCGTACTGCGCTGTCAGCGCTTGCGCCAGAAAAGGAATCTGCATCGCTATTCCCCCAGTCATTGCTTACAATACGTGCTTTTCGATAAAGGTCGCCACGCCGTCCTCTTCGTTGGTATCGGTGATCGCGTCGGCCACCTGCTTTACGCACTCCTTGGCATTGCCCATGGCCACGCCGCACCCCACCGTGCGCAGCATATCTTCGTCGTTATTACTATCGCCAAAGCCCGCTGTGCGCGCCAGCTCAATGCCCTCGCGCTGGCACAGGAAGCGAATGGCGTCGCCCTTGGTACAGTTGTCGCCCACCACTTCCAGACTGCGGCCAATGGAGCTGGTCAGATTGAAGCCGCCAACATCGTTCAGCTTTTGCCAGATCAGATTGATGGTTTCCTTGCCGTAATGCACCAGGTTGATCTTTTCCAGCCCCGGCACGCCATCGGCAATGTACTGCTCAATGCTCTCCACCACCGGGGTATTGCCCTTGGCAAAATAATGCCTGTGCCACACGGGCATGCTGTGCGTTTCAATCTGCGCGTAAGCGTCCTTGGCCAGCAGGATGCCGCCGTCAGCAAAGAACTCGATAAAGCTGTCGATAGGATGCACAATACGGCACACGATGGCGGCTTTTTCAGCCTTTACGCCGTTATAGTAGATTTGTTTGCCGGCCTTTAGATCATATACCGCCGCGCCATTGGAGGTAACAGCGTAATCCATGCCCAGCGTCATCACTTCCTCCGGCAGAATATGCAGGCAGCGGCCCGAAGCCACCGCCAGCTTAACCCCCGCCTCCCGCGCGGCCAGCAGCGCATCGCGCGTGCGCGGGGACAAAGTGAAATGATCGTCTCGCACCAGGGTACCGTCGATATCGAAAAACAGAATATCGTATTTGCTCATGGCGGTTCCTTTCTCATTGGCAAAATCTCATACCAATTTAGCTTACTATCCCGCGTGGCGTTTGTCAAGGTTGACGAAACAAAGATGGCATATATAATTTGATGTGAAACCTTCTTGCCTGTCCGCGCATCTAATTGCCGAATTGGTTCGAACCGGTTTGCATGGAAAGGAGCCGCTGAATGGACAGACAGTTTTTTATCGCCTCCGCGCAGGCCATGGAGCGGTCGATGTACTGCATTGCCCGCTCGTATCTGCGCTGCGAGGCCGATTGCGAGGACGCGCTGCAAAACGCGCTGCTGCGTGCCTGGGAAAAGCGAAACACCCTGCGCGAGGAGCGGTATTTCCGCACCTGGCTTACGCGCATATTGATCAACAGCTGCAAGGAAACGCTGCGCCGTCAAAAGCGCGAAGCGCCCACGGCAGATTTTCCCGAGGCAGCCGCGCCGCAGGGAGCCGATCCCGCGCTGTGGGAATCGCTGCGCGCGCTGGATGAAAAGTATCGCGTGACCGTTATCCTGCACTATCGGGACGGCTACGGCATCAGGGAAATCGCAAGCATTCTGCGCATACCTGAAAGCACGGTAAAAACCCGCCTGTCCCGCGCGCGCCAGCAGCTGAAATCCCTTCTGGAACGAGAGGAGATGTTTGCATGAATCTGAATCAAAGCAATATCGACCGCGCCCTTGGCGATACCCCCGCCAGCTTTTCGGCCTGTATGCAGAGCACGCTGAACCACTGTGTTGAAGCCCGCCGCGCCCCGCGCAGGCTGACCGCGCGCACGCTGATCCTGGCCGCCGCGCTGGTTCTGTTTTGCGGCGCTGCCGTGGCCATGGTATCCGCGCATGGCCTGGACTGGTGGATGAACAACCGCTGGCTCTACATTCAGGAGTTTAACCCGGATCTGTACGCGCGAATCAAAACCTCGATGCAAAAGCAGATCGAGCAAACCGACGATCAGCCCAAAAACAACGTAACCGTGCGCGTGCAGGATGCGGCCTGGCTGGCCGATCAGGCGTTTTTCGCCATTCAGGCTGTGTGCGATAACCCCGATTACGAAATGCACCCGGAATTCAATTTTGACGTGGATGGCGGGCTGAGCGACGATCCCAACGCCAACGAAGAAGATAACCATTATCGTCACTGGCTGTGGACTGAAAAAGGCTTCGGCCTGCCTGAGGACGTGATGGACAACCCAGACAAAAAGCTGCTGGTGTATTACGGTACGGAAGTCCATATCGGCACGCCGCAGGGCGAAGTGCTGATGGGGGCCAGCGACGCCATGAAAGTGGAGGGCAACAGCGTGCTGATCGGCCTGACATTCGAGCGCGCAGCCTACGAAACGGGTCCGGTCAAGGCCGCTATCCTGCGCTGTACGGACGCCAAAGGCTATCTGACCCTATGCTATCCCTACGAAACCCGCCTGTTCGCCAACAATGAATTCGGCGGCATTGTAGATCATGGTTGCGTCACGTTCAAGGTGAAAATCCGTTAATTATCCAAATAAACAAAGCGGCGGAATCGACACACAGCCGACTCCGTCGCTTTGTTGTTTATCTGCCCAAGCGTACAATATCGTATACCATAATGGCCCCGGCCACCGAGGCGTTGAGCGATTCCGCGCCGCCCGCCATGGGCAGCTTGACCCGCTGGATGCCGGGCACGGCAAAAACCGCATCGGATATGCCCGCCCCCTCGTTGCCGATGATCACGCACACGCCGGGATGCGTGCGAACGCGTTCAAAGAAGGGCTTGCCGTCCAGCGCGCCGGCATACAGATCGTGCGTATCCGCAATCGCGCCCAACTGCTGCGGCAAATCGCAGGCGTACACCGGCACGCGGAAAACCGCGCCCATGGTGGCCCGCAGCGCCTTGGGAGAAAAAGGATCAGCCGTGCCCGCGCCCAGCAGCAGCGCGTCAAAGCCTGCCGCATCCAGCGTGCGCAGCATGGTACCCACATTGCCGGGATCCTGCACGCCGTCCAGCGCGGCGATTTTCAGCTTATCTGCCGGAAGCGGCTGATGCAACTGCGGCAGGCGGCACAACGCCGCCACCCCCTGCGGGGTTTTCGCATCGCATACCGCCCCCATCGCGCGATCTGACAACACATAAACAGGCAGGTTCTGCCCCTGCGCCGCGTCCAGATGGCGCTGATAGCGCGTCTGCTCCTGCTCGGCAATCAGCAGCGCCGCGGCGGCGTGAGCCGTCAGGGCCTCGCCGGTCAGATGATCGCCCTCGGCCAGAAACAATCCCTGCTCCGCGCGGGCTTTGGCATCCTTGAGCGTGCGCCAAGCCTTCACCTGCGGGTTTTGCAGGCTGGTAATATACAGTTTTTCCATCGTTCTTAGCGCTCCAGCATCGCCTGAGCCTGCGGCAGGCCCGTCATCAGCGGCTTCATCTGCGCGGCAGGCACCTGATTGGCCCGCATATGCGGCAGAATGTACGCGCACGCGGCATAATCCATGGACTTGGCCACGCCGCCCTGCATATGCACGGATGCGGCGGACAGGTAAGCGTAGATCTGCCCGCGCACAGCCTGCGGCAAGGGCGCGCCGCTTTGTGCCAGCTGACGATCCATATCCTCCATCAGCTTCAACGCGGCTTTGGGCGGCTCGGCCGCATCGCGCAGCACGGCTTCGTGCAGCGATTCCGCACGCACAGGCGGGAAGGCAGGCAGCTTTTCAACCTTCCAGCTATCCGAAGCGTTAAAATACGCCACTGGATAGGGAGAAGCAGCGTAACCCGCGCCGCATGCAGTGGTAAGCAAGCGAATATAAGGCTGCTCCTGCGCGTCGGGCGCGGCAGAAATGGCAAACATCATCGTATCGCCGCCCGCCTGTACGGATAGCGCGCGCTTGGTGCCATTTTGATTCTCAAAAGCGCACGGCGCACCCACGGCAGCAGCCAGCGCACGGCACAGGGACAACGCGTCAGCCGGGGCAGGGCCCTCCAGCGCCAGCTGTCCGCGGCACAGGCACAGCAGGGTCAGCAGGTGCACGGCGTCGTCCTGCGCACAGGCAAAGCCCTGCGCAGCCATAGCCTTTTGCACGCGCTCACACAGCATGTTCAGATCTGCATAGCCGCCCATCTCGGCGGCCAGGCAGGGCTTGCCTGCCTTTTGAATATCGGCAATCGCCTCGTCGCGTTCAGCCAGCAGGCGAGCGCGTTCAGCATTGATTTTCTCCAGGTCGGCGCGCGCATTTTCGGTTTCATGGCGCGCGCGCTGCAAGGCCTCGTTTTCCTCGCGGCCAGCCTGCTCCATCGCCTCACGGCGCAGGGCGGAGAGGTTCTTTTTCGCCGCGTCCACCTGCATGATCAGCGCCAGACGCTCGGCTTCCAGATCCTGAATCTGGCTGTTCATGGCGGCGGTAACAGCGTCCGTGCCGCGGCCTGCCAGCTGCTGATTCAGGATATTCTGCACGCCCGTCAGGCTCAGCATATGCGCCACAGCCTGACGCTGCATCTCAGGCAGCGGCCACAGAGCGCTGAGTGAGCGCTTAAAAGCCTCCATGGGATTTTCCACCTGATGGGTGGCTACCCCGGCGGACAGCACCGCGCCCGGAGCCTCAATGCGCCCAGCGCGCATTTGCTGATCCACCGCTTCAATCAGCGGATTATGCGCGCGCTGCTGCGCGCTTGGACGGCGCGCCACGGTCTGATAAAGCGGCATACCATTCAGGCGAGGATTGGCTTCCTGCGCGGGCGGGGTGATCTCCTCGCTGCTTTCAGCCTGCAAAAGGCTGGGGCGCTGCGCGGGCTTTTCTTCTCTGCGCGGCCAGTAATACAGCCGCTCCGTCCCATCAGGGAAGGTGACGGCGTAAATGCCGTCGCTGTCGGGCGCAAGCTGGCACGCGCCTTCCTGATCGAGGGCGGTAGCGCGGCTGACGGGGCCATAAATGCGGCCGCCGCTGCGCAGATAGCACAGCGCCGTGGAGGACTGGGCGATGCGCTCCTTATCCCCCTGTTCAGCAGAAATCACTTCATATACCAATTGCGGCGGCACGGCCTGTACCGCGTCGGAATAAACGATAAACTGGTTGTTTTCGCCGCGGGCGGGGGCGTAGTTTTTATTATTGCGGATTTTAATCGTTTCGGGTGGAATGTTTTTCAGATCCAGCACGCACAAATAACCCAGGCTGCGCATGCGATCCTTAAAAGTATGCTGCTCGTTTTTATCCGGCACGATGCGCAGGTAACCATCGTCCGGCAGGGCGTCGATATCCTGCTTGGTCAGCGCGCCCTCGCCCGTCAACAGGGGGCGGATGCGAAAATACGCACGCTGAACATTGTCCTCTTCTATAAAGGACAAAACTATTTTACCTGAAAAATCCATTGAAAAAGTATACTCCTCTCCAAATAGCATACGATATGGCAATCGCATGTTGTTATTTTACCGATATTTTGCCGATTCGTCAAGGGTTATCATCCAATTACTGCAAAAAATATTCCATTCAACCAATTGAACCCGCCATTTTCATGTAAAACAATCTTTTCACAGGCAGGAAAAACGCTTTTCACGGCGTATTTTAATAAGATGCGCCGCAATCTGGGCGCATTGATTTTGGAGGATATTGTCTGCATGAACATGGATAAGCTCAAGGAACGGATGGGCGACGAGGAATTTGACGCCGGGCGTGCGCTATACCGCCGCGGCGCAGTGCGCGAAAACCAGCGCAGCGCCGATTTTTTAACCTACTCGGTGGCCGGGGCGCACGGTTTTATCAAGATTTATCCCAATGGGCGCATGGAGTGCCCCTGCGAAAAATCCCCCTTTTGCCGCCATACCCTGGCCGCCCTGATTGACGCAAACGAATCCGGCGCGCTGCGTGCCATGCAGGAGATGCGCGCCAAGGCCCGCGCCGCGACGCTGTTTTCAGTGATGGAGGGCGCACTGCCCGAGTGCGTGATGGCCCGGCTGGAGCCTGAAATCCGCATGAACGGGCTGGATATGCGCATTGGCCTGCGCATTGGCCAGGACAGGCTATACGTCATCCGCTCCATTACCGAGTTTCTGGCTTCGCTCAAAAGCAGCGAACCGCTCTCCTTCGGCAAGGGCTTTACCTTTTTCCCCGCCTGGATGCGCTTTGGCGAGGCCGAGCGGGAGCTGATCTCCCTGCTGCAGCTGCACTGCGCCACCCTCAAGGGCGCGGGCGTTGAAATCGGCGTGCAGGACGCGCGTCTGCTGCCCCTGCCCCAGCCCACCGCTGCGCGCGTGTGGGAGATTCTTCGCCGCATGCGCTTCCGCCTGCAATACGAGGATACCGCCATCGCACAGGATGGCATCAGCGAGGAAGCTCTGCCGCTCAGCTTTACCCTGAGCGACCGCGCCAAGGCGGGCGCGCCGCAGCATCGCCTGGCCATTTCCGCCATGTTTGAGGGCGATTTCCGCGCGCTGACCGAGGACTGCGCCTATGCGGTTATTGATGGCGCGGTGCAGAGCGTGCCGCGCGTGCAGCGGGCAGTGGCGCGCATCTGCGCGGCCGAGCGCACAGGCGGACGCACGCTGTTTGTGTTTGATCCTGATCAAACGCAGAAGGTGATGAGCGAATTGACGCTGTGGCTCAGCCGCGTAGGCGAGCTGCGCTTTTCGCCCGAGCTGGAACGCCAGCTGGTGCGCGAACCCTTCAAGGCGCGCGTCTATCTGGATCGCGACGGCACGGATGTAACCGCCCGCACCGAATTTCTGTACGGCGAGCAGATCATCGATCCCTTCGCGCCGCCCAACGAGCACGCCTCGCTCCTGCTGCTGCGCGACGCCCAGCACGAGCAGGAAATCACCGAGCTTCTGGCTGGCGCGGGCTTCCGCGTATCCAAGGGCCGCGTGTATCTGTCGGGCACGGAGGATGTATATAACTTTGTCACCAATGGTGTAAACGAATTGACGCGCCATGCCGAGGTGTTTTTCAGCAAGGATTTCCGCAAGTTCACCCCGCGCCGGGCGCAGCTGGCAGGCTTCCTGCGTGGCGCCAGCGGCCAGCTGCAGCTGAGCATGACCGACGGCGGCGAGGAAATTGAAGAGCTGCTGCCCCTGATGCGCGCGCTGCGCGACCGGGCCAGCTATTTCCGGTTTAAGGATGGCTCCTTCATTTCCTTGGAGGATACCGACGACTGGCATCCCCTGGCCGAGGCCGTGTGCGAGGTGGTGGATTATGCCGACACCCGCGATCTGGGCATGTACCGCGCAGCCTATCTGGAAGCGCTGATTCGCAGCAGCGGCCTGCCTGTTACGCTGGATGAGGAAGCGCGGCGCGCGGCCAGCCTGGATGTGCCCAAGCCCGAGCCGCCGCTTGACTGCCTGCGCCCCTATCAGCAGCGCGGCTTTGAATGGCTGTGCGCCCTGCGTTCGCTGCACATGGGCGGCATCCTGGCCGACGACATGGGCCTTGGCAAAACAGTACAGACCATCGCGGCGCTGCTCTACTTTGCCCGCACCGAAAAGGAGCGCAAGCCTTCGGTCATCATCGCCCCCACCTCGCTTACCTATAACTGGCTGAGCGAGCTGAACCGTTTTGCCCCAGAGCTGGAAGTGATGCTGCTTTCGGGCGCACAGGCTTCCCGCGCGGAGCAGATCAAGCTCCTTTCCACCCCCGATGCGCCCGACGTTCTGGTGACCAGCTATCCGCTGATTCGCCGCGACGCGCCGCTGCTGTCGGGCGTATCCTTCCGCTTTGCCATCCTGGACGAGGCGCAGCAGATTAAAAATTCCGCCAGCGTGGGCGCGCACGCCGTCAAGCAGTTGTCCGCCGAAACGCGCATTGCCCTGACCGGCACGCCCATGGAAAACCACGCGGGCGAGTTGTGGAGTATTTTCGATTTCATCCTGCCCGGCTATCTGCCCCGTGCCAGCGCCTTTATGCGCCGTTACGGCGAAGGCGAAAACAGCGATGAGCTGATGCGGCGCATCCGCCCCTTCCTGATGCGCCGCCTGAAAAAGGACGTGCTGACCGAGCTGCCTGATAAGCTGGAAGTAACCCTGATGGCCGAAATGTCACCCGAGCAGCGCCGCGTCTATCAGGCGGGTCTGCTGCGCCGGCGCGATTACGTCAAGCAAATTCTCAACACCCGCGGCATGGCCAAGGGCCGCGCCGAGGTGCTGTCCGCCATTACGGAGCTGCGGCAGATCTGCTGCCATCCGGTGCTGTGCCTGCCCGATTACACGGGCACCTCGGGCAAGCTGGAAATGCTGGTGGACGTGCTGCTGCCCGCCCTGCAAAACGGCCGCCGCGCACTGGTGTTCAGCCAGTTTACGCGCATGCTGCGGCTGATTGAGACGCGCCTGTCGCAGGAAGGCGTAAAGAGCCTGTACCTGGACGGCGATACCCCGGCGGACGAGCGTGTGAAGCTGTGCGATACCTTCAATTCCGGCCACGGCAGCGTGTTCCTGCTCTCGCTCAAGGCAGGCGGCACGGGCCTGAATCTGACAGGCGCGGACATGGTCATCCACTATGATCCCTGGTGGAACCCCGCCGCCGAGGAGCAGGCTGTCGACCGCGCGCACCGCATCGGCCAGACCAAGGAGGTCGAGGTCGTGCGCCTGCTGGTGCACGATTCCATCGAGGAGCAGGTGGTCAGCATGAGCCAGGCCAAGCGCAAGCTGTTTGATCTGCTGATTACCCCCGGCGAAAGCATGCCCACCAAGCTGTCGGATGAGGATCTGCTCAAGCTCTTTGAAATCAAATAACCGCCCGTGGCAAGATAAGGATTTGACGCGCGGCGCGTATCCGATTATAATAGGTTTGTATATGCTGGCTTTCTACCCGCCGGCAGGAGGTACCCATGCCCAATTACGACCTTGGAACCAAACGAAAAAAAATCAGCCCGTACCTGCTGATCGCGGCCATCGCCGTGCTGCTGGTGCTCATCGCCTACCTGCTGGGGCTGCTCAGCGGGGGCGGCGGCAAAATATCGGGCAGAAAGCTGCGCTGCGTGGTCAGCCAGGATGTCACTGTGTTTGGCGACCGTGTGCTGTATTATGACGACAGCACGCTGTTTTGCCTGTCCACAGCAGGCAGCGAATTGTGGAGCGTGCAGGTAGGCTCGGGCGCGCGCTTCCACGCTGGCAGCCGCCACGTTGTGGTATGGACCACCAATCAATTGCAGATTCTGGATCGCAACGGCCGCTCCACCTATAACGACCGGCTGAGCGAGACCATTCAGTTCGCCCGCGTGTGCGATAAGTATGTAGCTATCGTAACGGGCGACGGCGTCAGCCCCACGCTGACCATCAAGGATATGGACGGCGGCCTGGTGGATACAGAGGTAAACAATTACGCCGACCTGATGCTGCTGGACTGCGGCTTCTTTGGCGACAGCGAATACCTGTGGACGACGGCGCTGGACGTATACGGCGCGGTGCCCGAAACCACCATGCATACCTATCGCGTGGGTCAGATGAACACGGGCGACGTCTCCTTAGGCGAGCCGATTACCTACGCCGTCGTCTATTCAGGCAGCTATCTGAACGTAATCAATACGCGCCAGCTCCGCCTGTATGATTATCGCGGCACGCAAAACACTGACAACACCGTGCTGGTATACGGCTGGCAGCTGGTAGGCAACACCCCCACCAGCAGCGATCCGTATCTGCTATTCGCGCCTGTTTTGCAAACGGACACGGCGGGCAGCTTCAGCGAGCTGCGTCTGCTGCACGGCAAAACCGATACCCGCTACTCCCTGCCGGATTCCTGCGTGGGCGCGGCCATTCACGGCAAGCGCCTGTACGCCTTCTCCGGCAACAGCCTTTACCGCGCCGATATCAGCGCGCAGCGCTTTACCGCCCTGCGCCTGCCGGTGGACGGCACGGTGACCGACTATCTGGGCATGACCTCAAACGGCGTGGCGCTGCTGGTATGCGGCACCAGCGTATGGGCCGTGTCCGTGCCTTAAAAAGCTATGAATATCATGGATCTTGCCATCCTGGCCGTGCTGTTTATCAGCGTCGCCTTCGGCTTTTACCGGGGCTCTGTATCTTCGCTTCTGGGCTTGGCCGCCTGCCTGATCTCGGTGGTAGTCGCCTTTTTTGCCGGACCACAGCTGGCCTCGCTCCTTAGCGCCAACCGCGGCGTTACCGAAATGCTGGCCACCTATACGGACGCAGGCTCGCTGGTGGGCGACTATTCGCTGGCCACCACGCAGGTAAGCGGCATGAGCGCGGCGCTCATTCAGACGGTGCTCAAAAGCGTATCCCTGCCCGACAGCATTGCCGCCATCCTGCAAAGCAACCTGTCCAGCGCAGCCTTTGCCTCCGCAGGCATGACCACGGTGAACGATTATGTATCCTACACCATCGTCGCCGTGGTGCTACAGTCCTTTAGCTTTGTCGTGTGTTATTTTATCAGCTTTATCTTGCTGCACGCTGCGGTAGGGCTGATTGGGCATGTGTTCTATTTTCCCGTACTCAAGCACTTTGACGGGCTGATGGGCGGCGTGTACGGCCTGCTGCGCGGCGTGATTACGTTATATGTGCTGTTTTTGCTGGTACCGGTCATCCGCACGATTATCCCGGTGGATCTGTTAACCCGCTATCTGGGCCAAAGCGCACTGAGCGCCATCTTTACCAGCGACGGCTTCTTTGCCCGCATCGTAACGGGCGTTTGAGGACAGCGCGCATGGATGAAATTTAGCTATTAGACGGTTTTCGCGGAGAAGCCTTTGCCACCCTGCCCTGTCTGGATGGCGGCGGCAGCATTGCGCGTTATCCCCTGTTTGACGGCGTGAACGCGCTGCTGGTACGCCTGCAAACGCATGGTTTTGAGGAGCTGCGTGATCAGCGCGATCATCTGGAGATTAATTTCTGCATATCGGGGCGCTTTGAAAGCGTCTTTTCCCTGCGCGAACAGGCTGTGCTGACGCCTGGAGGGCTGTCCGTCAGCTGCTTTGACGGGCTGCACGGTGCGCAGTCCACCTCTCTTTCCCCCCTGGGCTATTATGAGGGGCTGTGTTTGCAGATCGACTGTGCCGCGGCCACGCGCTGGATGCAGCGCCATGTGGCCCCGCTGGCGGTGGATTTATCCGCGCTGCGCGCCAATCTGCTGGGCAGCCGCTGGTTCATGCTGGGCGAGGCCGGGCCGCGCTGTGAGCATGTACTGCGCGAGCTGTACTTTTGACCGCGAATACCTGCTGTATGTGTGCACGGGCGATGTGTACGGCGAGGAAGCCATTGCCAAGTACAGCGCCGATCCCGAAAGCATGCGTTTTGACTGCTGCTACATCGGCGGCGTGGCCAAGATGACCATCGAAGGCAACGTGATCTCCGGCGTGGACGCCGAGGACAACAAGATCTTCCGCCACGCTTACGCGCCCGTGGAGGTAGAGAGCAACGAGAACGGCTTCATCTTCTATAAGACCGAGGATGAAAACGCCGGTCAGTTCACCTATTTTGCTTTCGGCGGCGATACCATGGCTGAAACCTTCCATCTGGAGTTCCGCTATGCCGAAGATCTGGCCGACCTGATGAGCTGGTTCGAGGGCAACTACGCTTACTGGAATGTGGGCGCAATCGCCGAAAACTATACCGAGGAAGAAATTCTGGGCGCGATCAACCTGTTCGCCACCGAAAACCTGAGCGAAGAATAAAAAAACAAAAGAAAAGTCCGCCTGTCAACCTTCGAACAGGCGGGCTTTTCTCTATCCCATTGCAATGACGTTCAATCGCACGCAATGATCATTCTATAGGTATCATGGCATATTCGTTATTGCCCATTTCCATATATTCTTCGGACATAATCTTTGTAGTAATGAGAGTATCCAAATTACCCCGCAGTTCTGGCATAACCTTTGGAATTTCAAGGTAAAGGCGTGCATTTAGGGCATCCTCCAAATGATAGTATTCCTACTCTGATATGCTTGAAATGAGCGTTGAACATGTAGCCAGTCTATTCTTCTCTTGATTTACCTGTTCCATTGCCAGCAAAAAAGCAGAAGCTTTTTGAATCGGCGTCATCGCCACATAAGCTATGTTTAATTGAATAAAACGATTGAAAGCATTTCTGAATTTATCGCTATCAATTCTATCCAGGAAAGAAATCCATTCTTCATACATGTGATGCTTAATATGCGGTATTTATTTATACAGGGGGGGCTTCGTCGGGGGGCGGGCGCTTCGGCCGCGCTGGGCTCGCTCTGGGCGGCTGCGCGTCGGGGTTCGTTGCAGGCACAGCCTTCGCCCGCAGCGGGCGGGGCCCCTCGCATGGCAGGCCGTTCCCTGCCCCCCGCCCGCTCTTTTTCGCGGCCCCGCCGCGCAGCCGCGCGCCGTTGGCCAGGCTCGGCTGGAAACGCCCTCGGGGGTGTTCCCGGGGGGCTTACAGCCCCCGGCCACAGGGCCGCCCCCTGTACACCCCGCACGGCCGGCAGCCTGCATGCAGCCTGCCGTCCGCGCAGGGTTCGCATTACGCCTCTTCCGTTGCCTGGCCGCAGTCAGAGCGCCGAAAAACCACCTCGAGGGGCAGCTTCGTGGCGCGCAGGTAAGCGCGCAGCGCCAGGCATTCCTGTAGCTTCCAGTCCCCAGCACCGCGCAGCCGACGCGCAAATGTGGTTCTGTTTAGCCCGATTGCGTGCGCACAGTCCATTCTGCTTTTCGCCCGTATGCGCATCAGGGTTTGCAGGTTCGGGTAGTCGGTCATTTTCTCACCTCCAGCGCTTAAATAAGCAAACATTTGTTCTCATTATAGCACAAAAAAGCCCGGCTGCGCTACCAACACAGCCGGGTTTGCTAATAGAAGCGGGGGATTTTCCCCCCGATGTCCTATCCGACAGTAGGTACGCCATGTCGGGGTTGCACCATTACACAGGAAAATTTAAACAAAAAGTGCCCGCAGGCCCCAGAAAATGGGCTTGCGGGTATGTCCATTTTTAGCAGTCAACCATTGAGCCATCTTTAAAAATGAAGCGCAGTTTTCCGTCCTTTAGTACGCGCACCTGCTCCACCGTGCCATACCACAGCGTTTCGTTAAAGCTGGAAATGATCCCTTGATTTTTCAGCGTCTCCAGATACTCTGCCAGCTTGCCGCGTTTTCCAACGCGCTGCTTCTGTTCGGATTCCACATCGGCAATGCGCTGGCGAATTTCGTTGTAACGGGCCTCGTATTCCGCAAACTGCCGGTTGTACTCATCCTGATCCATTACCGTTGTCGCATTGAGCGTAATCAGGCGTTCCATCAGGCCGCGAGTGACCTCCAGCTCGGCTTGGAGCTTTTTCTGTTCTTCCTTGAGCGGTTGAATATCGCACCGTTTTTCCATGGTCGCCTCGCAAATCCGGATGATTTCGTCCTTCTTGTGCAGCGTCCGGTTAATCGCCATGACGAATGCATCCTGCAGCGTTTCGTCGCGCAAGGCGGGTGTTTGACAGGCGGTTTTTCCTTTATGGCGGGCATTGCATTGCCACACGGTCTTGGAATGCCACACCTTGCTGCCATACAGCGCGCCGCATTCATCGCAAAAGACGCGCCCGGAGAAGCAATGCGGCGTGTAATTCCGATGATTGGAATGTTTGCTCTTGGCAAGCTCTGCTTGCACAGCTTCGAACATTTCCGGCGAAATGATAGCGGGATGACTGTTTTCAACGTAATACTGGGGAACCTCGCCCTCGTTTACCTTCATTTTCTTGGTCAGGAAATCCGTGCAGAAGGTCTTTTGCAGGATGGCGTCGCCCTTGTATTTCTCGTTGGAAAGAATGCTTTTTACCGTTTCGGGCCGCCATTGCGGCCTCCCGGCAGGCGAAGGAATATTGCAGGAGGAAAGGAACCGCGCGATGTACGCAGGCGATTTTCCCTCCATGAACAGGCGATAGATCAGCTTGATCGTCGCAGCTTCCTCGGGCACGATTTCTGGAATGCCATCCGCACCCTTTTTATAGCCGAGAAACTGCTTATAGGGCAACGCCACCTTGCCGTCTGCAAAGCGTTTTCTCATGCCCCATGTCACGTTTTCGGAAATGTTTCGGCTTTCCTCCTGGGCCAGCGAGGACATGATCGTGAGCAGCAGCTCGCCCTTGGAATCCAGCGAGTAAATATTCTGTTCCTCGAAGTACACCTCCACGCCGTGCTCTTTGAGCAGGCGGATAGTGGTCAATGTATCGACCGTGTTGCGGGCGAAGCGGCTGACCGATTTCGTGATAATCAGGTCGATCTTTCCGGCCAGCGCGTCCTGCACCATGTCGTTGAATTGCTCGCGCTTTTTCGTGCTGGTGCCGGTGATACCTTTGTCGGCGTACACCGAAACAAATTCCCACTCCGGATTTTCCTGAATGTGGCGGGTGTAGCGGCTGACCTGTGCCTCGTAGCTGTTGGCCTGTTCCTCGTCGTTGGTAGAAACGCGGGCGTAGGCCGCCACGCGGCGTTTGCGGGTGCTGTGGATCGGCACGGCGGTAAAGCGGTTCAGTGTTGCGGGCACCACTGTAACCTTGGGCATATAGGCTCTTGCTTCGCTCATTTTACTCATCGCCCATCACCTTCTTTCAGAAGGCGCTGGGTACAGCGGCACAAATCTTCGATTTGCGCACGCTTAGTCGCGCTGCGCGCTCCCTCGTACCTCCTACGAGCATTTTCTGCTGCCTGCGCGCGCATTTCGTCCGTCCAGCTGCTGGCCCGGCTTTTATCCTGCCAGATGCGCTCTTCACGCCTGCCGTCTTTGAAGACGAATACCAGATGATTAAAGCAGGGCACCCGGATTTCCTGAATCTGGTTTCTGAAAACGGCCTCGTCGAATTGCGTCAGGCCCAGCGCAGCAGCGGCGTTTTTCATAAGAATATCCTCCGGCACCTGCTTCGCATGGCAGTGCGCCTTACCCATCGTCAGATAGGTGCTGCAATTCCAGGCTGTTTCTGTCCGGGAAACCTTGCGCCGGTAATATTTTCCGCATTTGTCGCACACGATCATTTGCGTAAAAACGCTGTACTGCGGCGCGTCGCGCTCAATGCCGTTAGCCTGACGATTCCGCTCGCGGAGCGCACAGGCCTGTGCAAAGGTCTCTGGCGAGATGATGGCCGGATGCGTGCCCTCCGCGTAATACTTGGGCAGCTGGCCCAGATTGTTCTTTTCCCGCTTGTGAATGTAATCGTCCACAAATTTCTTCTGCAAAAGGGCGTTGCCCGCGTATTTCTCATTCTTTAGCAGGTGCGTTACCCGGTTCGCCGTCCACATTCCGCCGTTCAGGCAGGGTACGTTGCCTTCCCGCAGCACGCGGGCGATTTCCGTTGAACCAAGGCCGTCCAGATAGGATTGGAAAACCCATCGCACAATCACCGCTTCATCCGGCTCAATTTCCACATGGCCCTTTGTGATCCGATAGCCGTACATGAAGCGCCAGTTGACCAGTTCGCCCGCCTCAAAGCGCTTGCGAATGCGCCACTTGCAGTTTTCCGAAACTGAGCGGCTTTCTTCCTGCGAATACGAAGCGAGGATGGTCAGCATCAGCTCGCCATCCCCACTCATAGAATGAATATTCTGTTCCTCGAAGAAAACGTCGATCCCCAGCGCCTTCAGCTCGCGCACGGTTTCCAGCAGCGTGACCGTATTCCGGGCAAAGCGGCTGATGCTTTTCGTCAATACCAGATCGATCTTCCCGGCCCGGCAGTCGGCCAAAAGGCGCTGGAATTCCGGCCTTTCGGGTTTCGTGCCGGTCAAAGCTCGGTCTGCGTATACGCCCGCATAACTCCAGCCAGGATGCTTCTGAATTTTCTCACTGTAATAGCTGACCTGCGCGGAGAAGGAATGCAGCATGGTTTCCTTCTCCATGGAAACGCGGGCATAGGCCGCCACATTCATCAGCTTCGGCGCTTTTGGTACTGCCGGGGTAATTTTATGAATGATTCGGTTCATTGAATGACCCTCCCTTCGTTAGTCTGTCTTATAAGAAGGGTCGATGAAAAGCAAGGCTTTTCGTAGCGAAAAAGAGGCAGAAATTTTGCCGCGTATTCTGTTTCAAGCGCCGAGTAGTCAGCTTCGTTAATCAGGCCTTTGTCCAGCATTTCCGCAAGCATGGCCACACCTGTCAGATAATTGCGGTTCCGTTCAGCCTGCCTTTTATCCATGGCGTTCCGCCTCCCTTCCATAGCGGTCGGCGACATAGCAGCCGTGGGAACAGTATTTCCGATGGCTGGACGGATAACTGAAAAAGGACTTTTTGCAGGCGGCGCACTGTTTTTGAATCGCATTCTGTGGCCCGAGTATCCGGTGCGAATAGGCCCAGGCATACCGGCACGCATCCGAACAGAAGCGGCGGCGACCATGTTTTTCAGGAAGCAGGATTTTTCCGCATTGCGGACAGATCGTCCGCGCGACGAACGTTTGCAGGCCTGCGCGGCGACAGTAGGATTTTACGGTGTTTTCTGAAAGGCCGAGAGCCGCGGCAATCTGGCCATAGCTCTTACCGTTTTCGCGCATACGCCGAAGCGCGTCTTTTTGAGAAGAGAGCATACATTCCTCCAAGAATCGGCCATGGGCCGGAATGCTGTGCAGCATGGAATTCTTGAAGTTTTGTTTTCTTGAAATCGTGTACTTTTGCAGTGTGAGAAAAAGCGCCGCAGACATTTCTGCCTGCGGCAATGTTTAGATAATGCGGGAATACTTGCCGGACACCCAGCCGACCTTAGAGCCGATCACCACGGCGTTCCAGCCGTTGGTGGCGGTGGCAACGTATTCATAGGTCATGCCGGGCGCAACCGCCGCAATGCGGCCAAAGTTCATGCCGTTGCCCGTGCGCACATTAACCTTGCCGCCATCGGAGACAATGATCACGGTGGTATTCACCGGACGCGGTTCCTCCGGCTGTTCATCAGACGGCGCAACAACGCCCGTGCCATAGTCGATGAACGGCAGCTTGTACCAGTGCGTCCATGGGCGATCCTTCACGCGGGTGCGCACGCAGCCATAATTAAAGCCGCGCCATTCCACGGCGTAGCCGTTGCCGACGTAATAGCCCACATGGCCGTCAAAGCGCAGCGCAATGCCGGGAATCTCGGGCAGTGTGTCGATGCTTCCCCACGCGCAGCCCTTGCTCTTGGCATAGCTGAACATCCCGTTGGCGCTCTTGTCCGGGCAGCCATGCGCACCGTACTTGCTGGAAAAGGTCTTGTTCGTGCCGATGGATTCCAGCGCACCCGCGCCGCCATTCGTCCATGCGTAGCCCTTACAGCCGCCCACACAGTCAGCGCAGACCTTCTTCTTTGCAATATCGTCCTTGTAGCGCTTCATGCGCCCGGACGTGTAATGCGCCGGGTACTGCTTCGCCTTGCGGTCGAGCAAACTCTGGCTGCACTTGTAGACGCAACTTCCATACCAATAAGGCTGGCCCACCATCTTCTCGCACCATGCGGCGAAATGCTCGCCGGTGAACGGCGTATCTTTTCTTTCTGCCATAAAATCCTCCTAAATTCAAAAGGCGGCGGTCACTCGCCGTCGCCCGCGTCGGTATTGTCCTTTTCCTCTCGCCCATGCAGCTGTGCAAGCACGTCCTTCATCTTGTCGGGAATGGGCAGGCCGATGTGGGCCGCGTTTTCCAGCAGGGAAAGGCCCTCGTTGGACAGGTAAAAGCAGATCACGGCGCTGCGCAGTGCGGAGCCGGTGCCCACGATATGAATGTCCACCACGTTGGCCACGCCCACCAGCATCAGGATCAGCACCTTCTTACAGATGCCCTTGAAGCCCACAGCACTGGACAGCTTCTTATCCACGATGGCACACATGAGGCCCGTGATGTAGTCCAGTACCATGAAAATGATCAGTGCAATCATCAGTCCGTCCATGCCTCCCAGAAAGTACCCCAGCCAGCCGCCAATCGCCGCGACGGCCATCTGAATCTTTGCCCAGATGATGTCAATGGAAAAGTTTCTCATTTCAATAATCCTCCGTTTGTATATTTCAAAAGCCGCCCTTGTGAGCGGCCCATGAGTCAGTTCAGCGCGATCTGCGGCGCTTCGGTTGAAGTTTTCTTTTGCCAGAGTGCAGGCACGTTCGGCGGCTCCCAGCCGGTTTGAGAAGTGTGCGCTGTAATGCAGACGTACTCTGTGCCGTTTTCATCGGGATAGAAAACGCTGTCGCTCAAGACGTAGTCCACGCCCGCCTGCCAGACGCGCTTTGTATCCTCGTGGATGATTTCGACCTTTCGCCAGAGCGCAGGCACCTTGTCCGGCTCCCAGCCGGTTTGCGTGGTGTGCGCCTGAATGCAGCGCCAGAGAAAACCGGCATAGCTGTACACGTCACCAATCTGTGCGGAAAGGCCCGGCTGCCAAACACGGCCCTCCAAGGCAGGCTGCACCGAAAGCAATTCTTCGTCCGTGAGCTTTCCGTCCGCCACGGCAGACCGCAGCAGCAGACCCAGTACATTGGGCAACGCTTCCTCCGCACTGACGGCAATGAACCCCTCGAAGGGCAGCGCCTGCATCTTCATTTCGTCCGTGACTGTTTGGCCTTCGGATACTTCCACAGCGTCCGGCAGGATCAGCACCTGCTCCGCCGTCACGCCCGTCATCTGGAAATTGTCGCCGGACAAAGTATACTGGCTCTCCGTGAGTCGTTTGGCCGCAACAAAAGAGGAGCGGATGACCGTTCGCACCCGCCCCTCCAAGGGAATCATGATTTGCACTTTTCTTCCTCCTTCTTAGCCGACAGCGTCGCCGCCGTTGTAAACCACTCGCAGATAGGGCTGCTGGCTGGTGTCCGAGCCGCTCATGCGCATATAGCACTTGGAATAGGTGGACGAGCCGAAATTGTAGGGGCTCTCATACAGGCACAGTCCGCCATACGTGCCGCTGGCCAATCCCTGCACCGCCGCCACGGGAATGGCGAAGGTCGCCGTTTCTCCACGTCCAATGCTGCCAATGGCTCCGTAGTTCACCGCGATGCTGGGCGCACCACTAGCGGACGTGTTGGTGATGGCGCACAGGTACAGCGTTTTCGCACTGCCGGAGCCGCTGCCCGTCTTGCGGTTCAGCGTGAGCGTCGCCGACTTGATTGTCGTACCGGACAGGATGGTTCTGAGCGTACTGAACCACATGCAGCCATAGTTCCAGCTAAGCGAGGATTTATAACCGCTGGCCGAGTACACCCCCTGCACCACATCCTGCGTATCCGAGCGCCAGCCGCCGCGATAGGATTTGGTCGTCGTTGCGTACATCAGCGCCGTATTGTCCGGCGTGACCACAGGAATGGCTGTGCCGTAATCGGTTGTTACACCCGTATCGAAAATCTGGCCGTTGTTGCCCTTACTCCGGGAGCCGGAAGGCACCGTACCGCTGCAAATGATATACCCGGCGTAGGACACCATGGCCCACGAGCACGATCCCTTGCAGCTTTGCACATAGGCCCAGCCCATATAGACCTCCAAGCCCTGCAAGGCGTTGTACAGGCCGCAGTTATAGAGGTACACATGAGTAGTGCGGCAATAGATTGAGTCATAGGTCACGTTGTTCGCGTCCAGTGTGCAGTTATTCAGCTCCACATGGTGGTTCATTTGCAGGTCGATGAGATACGGATTCCGGTTGGAACCGTTCAGCGTTCGGATTTCCCGCAGGGACAGATTCTGAAAGCAGATGTGGGCCGAGCAGCCCTTCACCGAAATATAGCTGTTCAGGCGGCTGTTGGCATAGCCGTAAATGGTCAGCTTGCCCGGCCCGGTGATGCCCTGAATCTGCGTTCCGGCAGGCTCGTAGACTTCACTGGTTCCGCTGGGCAGATAAATAACCACATTCGAGCGGAGAAAGCGGTTGTTGACTGCCTTCACCGCGTCGCCCAGGGAGCGGAAGTAGGTGTCGCTGGTGCCAGAATAGGACGTGTTCACATACAGATACAGCGGCCCGCCATAAGCTGCCGCCACGGAATCGGAGATCACCTCATCGGCGTACAGCTGCTTGAAACCCACATTGCCGTTGGCGCTCATCTCCATAAGCACGTTTTCATTTTTGGCAGGATCAAGCAGCTGGAGCAGAAAGTTCTCGGTCGTGATCGCCACGTTATTGGGGCCGATATAGATACCGCTGGACTTCACTTCTTCCGCGCCAGCAGCGACCCACTCGCTGCCCGTGTACCTTTTCAAAAGGTTGGGCGTGGAGCTTGTGTCCAGCCACAGCATATTCGTGTACAATGTCGTGGGCGCTGTGCTGCTGCGGTAGACCTTCTCGGCGTTGTAGGTCACTGTGCTGACCTTGAGGGCGATGTTATTCGCGTTCTGCGTGATGCGGGACTCGGCGTTCGCCATCCGCGTGCTCATTCCATACAGATCCTCCGGCGCGGCGCTCCAGTCCGTCCAGCTGTCCAGCACCTCCACCTTCAGGTTGCGGAATTGTACTGTTCCCGTGGTGCCGTTAGCCCCGCCTGTTCCGATGGAAACATAGGCGATGCCTGTAGGATTAAAGCTGGACAGGTTCAGCGGGCCGAAACGCATACGCACCCAGTCCTCGTCTGTAGCAACGAAGCTCGCATCCGTCGAGCGCAAATACCAGCCTCGCCCGGTAATCACGGTGTTTCCGTTGGCATCCACATAGCGGTAATAGACCCAGATGCCGGTGTACACGTTGGCTATGCTGGCGGCGCTGGTATCCACATCCGTTCGTTTCAGGTCAAAGGAAAGGCGGATGTTGCTGGCGCTGCCGCTGTGCTCGAACAGGTCGTCCGACACATTCAGGTTCCACCCGGTATAGGTAGAAGTCGCGCCGCTGGCATGGCGGTATTTGTTATCCACGAAGGTGTGCGTATTGCCGGAATTCAGGCAGTAGTTGCGCCCGGAGTACTTCTCATAGGCGTACAGTGCCGAGGATGTTACCGCCGAGGTGATCGCTTCAGGTGTAACCTTCTGCTCCGCCTGTTCAATGCGGGTAGAAAGCGTCGTGATTTCTGTTTTGTCCGCTTTCAAGGCAATGGCCGCGTTGGTCTGCTCAATAGCCGTCTGAGTTTCAGTGCGTAGATTGCCGACCTCGGTATAGGCTTCATAACCGATCTGCGACAAAGGCTTGAACGCCCCATCCACAAATCGGTATAGCGCGTGCTCCGGGATCAGCATCAGCTGATATAGCGTGCAGAGCAGCCCAAGCGCGATATAGGTATAGCCATCCTCCTCTGTAGGAATAGTGGAAGTCAGCAGCGGTTCTACGGGCGTAAATACCGGGCCGTTCAATGTGCCCACCACATAGCAGGCGGCATATTGCGTGCCGCTGAAATTGGGCAGCATGGTTCGCAAAAAACAGGCCGGATAGGACAGGTACAGGTTGCCGGTGTAGGCGTTGGCGTTCACTGCCGAAAGCGACCAGAGAATAGGCCGGTCAATGTCAAAGGGGACGCCCACAGCCAGATTGAAATAGCCGTCCGCATCGCCCACCACCAGATGATTGGCCCCGATAGCCGTTTTAGCCTTGACCGAGCCGCCGATGCGGATGCGGTCATAGAAGTTGCTGTCGTAGTTTGCGTCTGCCCACCAGCCCTTTTCAACGGTGGTGCTGTAAATCTGGGCGTTCTCCCGGTAGGTCAGGTGCAGAATGCTGCCCGCATTGTACTGGGTGCCCAGTCGCGTGGTGCCGCCGTAGTAGCACGGAATAGCATCAGTAGTCGTACCGTCCGGCAGAGTCAGCGTCAGGGTGACATTAGTGCCGCCGGTGGTAGGCAGCCAGTAGGTGATCTGCTGGCCGTCCTTAAGTTCCGAGAAAGAAGCAACGCCTGTCCAGTTGGCTGTGGCTACTGTTTGTGTACCCACAATAAATTCCGGGCCGCTGCCGGATACCGAAATTCTTGCCAGATCGTCCTTGTACTGCTGGCTGCCGCGCACGATGGAAACAATGGAATCCTCGGTGAGCTTCAATTCAGCAGCATCCAGCCGTTCGCCCAGCGCGTCCATATCGTCCTTGTCAGCCTTGCCTGCCACCATGAGACGTAGGTAGGTACGGCGGGTGAATTGTATATCGCAAAGCTGGCCGTGACCGAAGCGAATATGGTCTCTCTTACTGTGGGCGAACTGGTGGTCAAAGGTGCAGACGGGCATTTCTATTCTGTTTCCGTGGATGAAAGCGGCAATGTGGTTTCTTCTCTCAAACAGGTGTCCAATGACGATGTGGCCGATTTGAGTATCAATGGCGGCGAGAAAATTATCAAGGGCAGTATTACGGCCAAAACGCTGAATGTACAGAACATCTTCGGCGATAACGCCATCATCCGCTCCCTGATTGCCGCCAATCTGGACGTGGACACGCTCTTTGCAAGAGAAGCCACCATCAATGCCCTGAACGCCATGGACATCACGTCCAATAGCCGTGCTTGCCATCCGGGGCGGTCACCTCATACCAGCTGGACGTGGTCTTGTTGAGAACGATCACCTCGCGACCCTTTTTGTACTTTCCGAGAATCTTGTAATTTGTGCCCGTACCGGAGCGCAGGTGCAGCGGCCCACTCTTGGTCGTGATCTTGAAGATCTGCACATCGTAGGTGCTGGTCTGGTAATTTGAATTATGACAACCGTATTTGGGGCCGCTGGTTTGTAGAACGAAGGGAGGTCTGATTATGGACTACACGAAAAAGGCAGCCGACAAGCGCTGCGACGAAATCTACGCCTTCATTACAGGCTACATATCGCAGTATGGGCATAGCCCTGCGTTTCGGGAGATCGGGGAGGCCGTCGGCCTTCGCTCATCCGCCACAATCAGCCGTTATATTCACCGGCTAATCGACGACGGCCGCCTTTCCATTGAGGAATCAAAGCCTCGAACGTTATCTGCGAAGAATTCCGGCGCTGCCTTCGAAACCGTACACCAGCGCATTTGTCTGACATTGGCGGACGGCGGAAAAATCTACATGGATTGCAATTTGCGGAAACCCAGGGCGGCGTCCATCACACTGACCTTCGACGGGATATTGGACGCCAAGGCTATGAAGGGGCGCATTGAACGTATTGTCAGCTGTAATACAAGCTATGAATAAGGAGATGGCTATCCTATGAAAAATATAGTAAAAAGGGCAAGCCCGCCCAACGCCCGCCGCTGCGCTTTCACGGGCTATCGTCCGCAGAAAATGCCTTTCGGCTTTGACGAAACAGATCCTCGCTGTATTGATTTCAAAAAGCGCGTTCGGGCTACGATCCAAACGCTCTATGACATGGGCTATCGTCATTTTATCTCTGGCGGTGCTTTGGGTATGGATATGTTCGCAGCAGAGGCCGTCGTTGAATTGCGCAAGCAGCATCCGGAGGTTATTCTGGAAATGGTCAGCCCATTCGACGATCAGGCCAGTAAATGGCCGGAGGAATACCGGGCGCGGCACGACCTGCTTTTTGAATTGGCCGACATCACTACGGCGACCAGTCATATATATACGAAAAGCGCCATGTTCATTCGGAACCGTTATCTCGTCAATAATGCCGACCTGCTGCTTGCCGCCTATGACGGCCAGCCGGGCGGGACAGCTATGACCATAGGCTACGCCAAAGCAAACGGCGTAACCGTTCAGATCATCCGACCGGTATTGCCTGCCGCATGACAATTTCAACATGGAAATAGCAAACACCCATTGCCTCCGAACAAAGGAAGCAATGGGTGTTTCTTCATTATATATAATGTAGATTTACACCAGCGACAGATTTATTGCAGCTCCTGCTCCAATTCCCGAAATTCTTTCGTATCAAAGAATTCCACCAGCGAAATACAGAATCCATCGCAAATCATCTTGATCGTCACAATACCCGGATTTCGACTCGCGCCATTCAAAATGTTCTTCACCGTCGTGGGCGGCACGCCCGCGCTCCGGGCCAGCCCATTGATTGACAGATTCTTTTTCCTGCATAGCTCCAGAATCCGATTTCCCACGCATTCAACTGTGCCCATTTTATCGCTCCCTGTCTATATATAGCCCTATTAAGCATAGCAAATTGTCTTTCAATATGCGGTCTATATATGGACTTTTGGATTTGAATGTGCTAAGATGGTCTATAAATAGACTGCTTATGCAGAGAACGGAGGAATCTCAGGGAAAACATTGCGAGGATAACACACCGCTCCGCGCTGGATTTCAACCGTGCGGCGCACGATCTGCTGCTGCGCCAGGCCGCCGACAGCCTGCAGGAGGCCAAGGCGCGGCACGATCAGCTGGAGCGCCTGTACGGCGACGCGGTTCACAGCGGCGCGCGCCAGGCGCTGTGCGATCAGGCAATGAAGTATCTGGAATAAGCAGCATTACGGATGCAGATTGCGGGGCAGCTCGCGGCCGCGCAGCACGTTTGCATAGTCTGTCACTACGCGCTGCACGCGGCGCACAGTGGTCTCCTTGGATACGCCGCGCCACAGCTGCAGGAAGGCATAGAGCCAGTTTTCCAGCCGGACGGCCAGCGCATCGCCCTGCTCGGGCGAAGGCTCCCGGGACAGATACAGGCCGATTTCATTCAATATGCTCGCCCCGTCGGCCGCCGTATGCACAGCCTGCAGCAGTTGCCGCTGATCGGGCCGCAGCTGCGCCGCCGCCTCGTCCAGCCGCTCCAGCGCGGCGGCGATGGCGGCGTTTTCTGTGGGAACGCGCTCCACGTGCGCATCCGCCAGGATTTCCGCCTGTTTAGCCGCGTCGCCTTCTTCAATCCAGCGCACGGCATGGAACCAGTCCCACACCTCGTGATCGGTCAGCTGCGCCAGGGCGGATACCCACGCCTCGCTGCGGTCGCCATACTCCAGGAAGGAAATCGCGCGGTTGATTTCATCAAAGGGGATTTCCTGTGCGTTCCACGAAAAGGCCGCGCCGTACAGGATGCCCGGCACGCTCAGCCACGGGTGGCAGATATGCCCATAGTCGCCCCAATCGGTATTGAGCATGCCGATTGCATGGTATTTTTGCCCGTGGCGGCACATCACGCGGATATTCTTATAGGAATTCTCCATCAGCGGCAGCCAGCGGTTCCATGTGCACACGCCGGGGCAGGCATACTGGGTAGCGCCCATCTCGGCCAGCGTGCGGATTTCATCCTCGCGCTGATTGGGCAGATATCCCCAGTTCAGGCAGATGGTCTCCTTGGGCAGGCGGGCATAGGTTTCAGGATGGCGATAGACGATATCGCCCCAGAACATCGGGGTGATCCCGCGCTTGACCAGATGCCCGCACAGCGCGGCCACATGGCGGATATACACCTCGTGCTCGCCCTGCTCCTGCACCAGCGCAGCGCTGCGGCCCTTGCCCAGATCGAAGGTTTCATCGCAGCAGATGTTGAACTTGCGGGAGGTAAACAGCGCCGCGTACTCATCGATCAGGCCGGTGATAAACGCCAGCGCGCGCGCATCGTCCGAGCGCAGGGTATGATGATCGCCGGAATAGGTATAGTTGAAGGTTTTCTTTTCGGAATCCGTCAGCTCGCACAGCTCGCAGCAGGTTCTGGTGCTCAGAATCTTATACATATGGCCGAAGCTTGACAGCGACGGCACCAGCTCGATATGGCGCGCGCGGCAGTATGCGTCCAGCTCCAGTATTTCCTCCGCCGTAAGCGGCGTATCGTCGCGCCAGGCCTCGCTCAGATGGCGGAACAGATAGGTATGCTCGATATACAGCTGCCACTGGTTGATCTTGTAGCGGCACAGGATATCGGCATAGCGCTTCAGCGTGGCCAGCGTAGGCACGCGGCCGCGGGAGCAATCCAGATAATAGGCGCGGGCGGCCAGATCGGGCGCATCCTCAATTTCCAGCGCGGGCAGCTGCACGCCGTGACGCTGCACCCACTGGCACAGCGTCATCACGCCGTTGAGCAGCGCCTCGTCGCTGCCGCCGGACACAGTGACTCCCTCCGGCAGCACATGGACGCGATAGGCCTTTTCCGCAAGCGCCTGATCGGGGCGCAGCACAATATCCCCCGCCTCGCCCTGTCCGCGGCGGATGCTCAGGACAAGCCCGGTTTCTTCCCGGATGGTATCGCGCAGCATCCGGGCATACAAAAGCGCCGACGGCTCCGTATCCTGCAGCATGATGCAGCCGTTATAACGAATGCAGAAGCGTCCCTCCAGCCTGCGCACATGATGCGGCATGGGCAGAAAATCCATGTTGCTCACTCCTTTTCCCGAATGCGGAAGGTTTTGATCTCGTAGGGCTTGATGACAAAGGGAATGCGCGCGCTCTCAAAGGCCGCGTCCGCTTGTTTTTCCTCGATGCAATTGCACTCCTCCACCGAGGCGATGGGACGGTTCCAGGTAAGGCAGGCTTCCGTGCGGGCGTTTTCGGTTTCGTACAGGCGCACGATCACCCCGTTGCCATCCTCCGCCTGCTTGACGGTTTCCAGAATCACATTGGCGGGCTGCACGCTGGCCAGGGAATACTCCGTCCCCGCCTGGCCGCCGCGCACGCTCAGCGCGGGCTGGTTCAGCCGGTATGCCTCGCGCACCGTGCCGGCCTGCTGCCAGCCCTCGGCGTGCGGATAAAGGGCGTAGGTAAAGAAATGCTCCTCCTGGTCGGTGGTCGGGTTGGGCTCGATGCCGCTCTTGATCAGCGTCAGGCCGATGCAGCCGTCCTTGACGGAGTGCCCGTACTTGCAGTCGTTGAGCAGGCTTACGCCGTAATGCCCCTCGCTCAGATCCATCCACTTCTGCCCGCAGCTTTCAAAGCGCGCAACATCCCAGCTGGTATTGGTATGCACCTTGCGCTTGAGGTTGCCGAACTGAATTTCAAAGGTAGCCTCGTCCGTATGCACATCCACCGGGAAATGCACCTTGAGCAGATGCTGATGCTCGTGCCAGTCCACATAGGTTTCAAAGTCAATGCGGCGGCTGTTGGCATAGAAGCGGATCTTCTGACGGATCAGGCTGCTGCTGACGCAGCGCTCCAGCTCCAGGGTGGCGGATACCGCGCCCACGTCCGTCCAGCGCAGGGACGTAAGCTCCGTCACATCCCAGTATTTTTCTGTATAGTAGATATCAATGTCCCAGTTATCATAATAGATGGGCTTATCCTCGTACATGCGCATCAGGTTGCCGCGCTGGCCGGGGCGCAGCACCTCGCGGCGGTTTTCCTTATCATACAGGCGGGAAAGCAAGCCGTTTTCATCCAGCTCCACCGTGTAATAGTGCGTTTCCAGATGATGATCGTCCGCAAGCGCAAAGGGCGCGGCGCAGGGCTCAGGCTGGTTGGATACGCTGTAGGCGCGCCAGCCCTTGGCAGGCAGGGCGGGCAGGAAGGCCACAGCGCCCTCCGCCGTCTGCTGCACAGGATAGCGCGCGCCGTCCGCATCCACCAGCGCCGCCGCGTCCAGCTGGCCCAGGCATACCGCCTCATCAGAAGCAAAGCCCTTGGTGTTGAACACGGTCACAGCGTCCGAGGGGGCGGCCAGGGCGGCCAGGCGCTCGCCGCGCAGGGCGGAAATCTGCCGCTCCAGCGCTTCGTATTCGCGCTTGGTCACCTCGTACACCTCGTGAATCGAGGAGCCTGGCAGAATATCGTGGAACTGATTGAGCAGAATGGTTTTCCACATCCCGTCCATCTCCTGGGCAGGATAGGGCAGGCGATCCTGCGCCAGCACGCTGAGCAGCTCCAGATCCATCATGTGCAGCTCGGCCTTGCGGTTGGAGCGCTTGTTGCGCGCCATGGAGGTGTAGGTGCCGCGATGATACTCAAAGTACAGCTCGCCCTCCCACACAGGCAGGCGATTGCTGCCCTGCACGCGCGCGTTCAATTCGTCAAAGTAGGTGCGCGCAAAGGCCTGGCGCACGCGCGGCAAGCCCGTGACGCCCTTTTCCATGCGGTCGGAATTTTCCAGCATCGCGCGGGTGGGGCCGCCGCCGCCGTCGCCATAGCCATAGGAAACCAGAATGTCATTGTTGATTTCCTTTTGCTGATAGCGCTGCCAGCCGCCGATCAGCGCGTCCGGGTGCAGCATGCCGTTATAGGTGGTAAAGAAGTTTTTCACCGGCTGCCCCACGCCCAAGGTGGTGATCAGGTGCGTCAGGATCTCCGTGCCGTCGATGCCACGCCAGCGGAAGGTATCATAGGGCATTTTGTTAAACTGATTCCAGGCCAGCTTGGTTGTCATAAAATACTGGATGCCGCACTGCTTCATGATCTGCGGCAGCGCGCCGGAATAGCCAAACACGTCCGGCAGCCACAGGATGCGGCAGTCCACGCCGAATTCATCCTTGAAAAAGCGCTTGCCGTGGATGAACTGCCGCACCAGCGACTCGCCGCTGGTCAGGTTGCAGTCCGCCTCCACCCACATGCCGCCCTCGGGCTCCCAGCGTCCCTCCGCCACGCGCTGCCTAATGCGCGCGTACAGCTCGGGGTGGCGCTCCTTGAGAAAGGCGTACAGCTGCGGCTGGCTGGACATAAAGCGATAGTGGGGATACTCATCCATGAGCTTGAGCACCGTAGCGAAGCTGCGGCACACCTTTTCGCGCGTCTGCGCCACCGTCCACCACCAGGCCACGTCGATATGCGTATGGCCGATGCAGGTTGCAATCACATCGTCATGCCCGCCCAGGGCCTCGTATAAATTTGTCTTCAGGTATTCGCGCGTCTCGCGGACGGAAGCATAGAACGCATCCGAATAGGGCGTGCGCAGATCCAGCAGGTTCACCGCGCCGTTGAGCGCGCGCGTCAGCTCGCGGCGGCTGGCGCCGTCCTCCTCCAGGCGGGAAAAGGCGCTCAGCGGCACCTGCACATCCCAGTACAGGCCGGCGATTTCCGGGTCGATCTCCTGCATTTCCACAATCAGGTTGAACTCGGTATGCAGCGTGCCGGTATAGGACTGCAGATCCAGCCGGTAGGTCTGACCGGCCCTGGCGCTGCGGGTAAGCAGCACCTCCCGGTGGTTCATATCGATGCCCTGCACAACCTCGCCATCCACATACAGCAGGAACTGCGGGTTCTTGCCGTCGTCCCACTCGTCAATCTGCGTGCGCACATACAGCCACAGCGGGCGGCCGTCAAAGCTGTCGGGAACGGTCATATCGGCCTTGAACCAATAATGCGCATCGGGGCCGTACCAGTGCATGATGCGGCTGTCAAAAGGCAAAAAGGGCGTTTCATCCGCCTCCGCGTTATGGGGACGGATGAAGTTGCCCTTCTTATAAAACCATGCGTCGATGGTGCGCCGCTGGCGCACGCTGAGTTTTTTCAGTTCGTCGCAGATGGCCTGCGCGCGCTTATCCAGAAAAACCATCGGTGTTCCTCCTTGCTCAGCAGGAATGCGTTTTTGTATATTGTACCAGTTCCTCCACCGTTGTAAAGGCCAGGCCGGTCACGGTATCCGCGCAGCCGTAATAAATGGCGATGCGGCCGGTATCCGCGTCGGTCAGCGCCGCGCAGGGGAATACAACGTTGGGCACATCGCCCATGCGCTCATAGGGCGCGTCGGGCGTCATGATATAATCCTTCGTGCGGTAGAGCACCTTCCAGGGCTTTTCCAGATCCAGCAGCGCGCTGCCCGTGCGGTACACATAACCGCTGCAGGAGGTAAGCACGCCGTGATAGATCATCAGCCAGCCTTCGTCGGTCTTGATGGGCGTGGGGCCCGCGCCGATCTTGGTGGACTGCCAGGCGGAGGCGTTGCCCTTGATGGTGCCCATCATAAAGCGGTGCCTGCCCCAGAACTCCATATCCGGCGACTGGCTGATATAGATATCGCCGAAGGGCGTATGCCCGTTATCGCTGGGACGGCTCGCCATCATATACATGCCGTTGATTTTTTCAGGGAAGAGCACGCCGTTGCGGTTAAAGGGCAAAAATGCGTTTTCAAGCTGATGAAAGCGCTTGAAATCCTCCGTCCAGGCCGCGCCGATGGTGGGGCCGTGGTAACCGTTGCACCAGGTCACGTAATAGCGGCCGTCCAGGGGCGTAATGCGCGCATCATAGCGGAACTCGTTTTCCGCGATTTCCGGATCCGCGCCCTCCATGCGGATGGGATCGTCGTTAATCTGCCAATGAAGGCCGTCCGCGCTGAAGCCCGCAAACAAATCCATGCTAATGGACAGGCTGTCGCAGCGGAACACGCCGGCAAAGCCGCCCTGATAGGGCACGATGGCGCTGTTAAACACGCTGTTGGCGCGCTTATTGCCGTTGCGCGCGATCACAGGGTTGCCGGAATAGCGCCATACGGGCGTTTGCAGGCCCTGCGGCCTGTCCTCCCAGGGGATATTGGGCAGGGAGCTGCCAAGAATGTGTGCCATACGTCAACACTCGCTTTCCTGCATAAGTATTATGGAAAATGCTGCATCAAGCTGCGGCCCGCGAAAGGTATCCCCTCCCGCGCTGCCATAAAAAATCGCCCGCGCCCTGCGGGGCGGGCGGGAGATGGCTCTCCCGCCTGCCCGCCCCGGTAACGCGGGCGATGCGTGGTTTAGCGAGGGATCAGGGCGATTACTTGCCCAGGAAGGCGTCGATCTGCCGCTGCGCCTCGGCGATGATCTCGCTCAGGCCTTCGGCTTCCATTTCCTCGTACATGGTCTTCACGGCCGTCTCAGGATCCACAGAGCCGGTCAGCAGCTCGGGATGATAACGATCCCAGATAACGCTGCAGTTATTGATCTGGTCGGACACCTCGGAGGCGTCAAACGCGAAGCCCAGCAGCACGGAGGGTTCCGCCTTGTCGTTGAGCTCGTGCACTTCATCCCACTGGTTCACAGTGTCGGTGTCAAGCATGGATACATTAAAGAAGGTGCCCTGGGTATAGCCAGCCAGACCCCAGCTCCTGTCGGGATTCTTCTTCACGCGGCCATCCTCGGTGTAGGTGAAGTTGTCGCCCTCCAGGCCATAGTAGAACGCATCTCGAACCTTGGAATCGGTGTTGATGAGGTTCAGATAGGCCAGCGCCTTATCGGGATGCTCAGTGTTCACGGACACGAAGTTGACAGAGCCCAGCACGGAGTCGTTGGACAGGATGGTGGGGCCGAAGGTGTAGGCAACCAGCTCCTTGCCCATGTTGGGGCCCCAAACGGTCTTGGCGGCCAGCGACCAGCCCTGCGCGATGAAGCAGGCCTTGTAGGTGGGGCCTTCAGCCATCTGAGGAGCGTCGGCGTTGATGATGCCGCTCTCGTACCAGCCGCGCACTTCCTTCAGCTGCGCCATGATGTCTTCTTCCTCGAAGATCTTCACAACCTTGGCTTCCTTGTCATTGTAGCGCACGCCGATGCCGCGCACGCCAGCGCCGAAGCCGTCAAAGATGAAGGGGATCTGGGAAACGCCGTCCTTGGTCACGGGGAAGGAGGGCTCGCCCTTGGCTTCCTTGATCTTCTGGAGGAGGGGGGTCGCTTCCTGGATGGTGTGGCAGTTCATGGCAGCCTCCTCCAGGCCCAGCTCCTTGAGCACCTCCACGTCCCATACGAAATACTGGGTGATGGAGGAATCCTTATAGGTGGGCACTCCGTAGATGCGGCCGTTCACGCGGCAGGCGTCCCAGTAGCCGGCGGGGATCAGCTCCACCAGGCCGGGGGCGTATTCAGCCAGCTTATCGGTGATGTCCAGGTAAGCGCCGATTTCAACGTCCTTGCGCAGGTTGCCGCTGTCGCCGAAGATGACGTCATAGGCTTCACCGGAGGAGATGATGACGTTGCGGCGGGAGCCCCAATCGCCCCAGCCGATGCACTCGACCTCCAGCTTGCAGCCGATCTTCTCTTCGATGTAGGGATTCAGGTGGGCGATCCAGGCGTCGTAGTTCTCGGGCTGGCCGTTGCCCAGGGTGATGATCTTGATGGTCGGCACTTCCTCGGCAGCCGCGAAGGCGGTCATGCACAGCACCATGCACAATGCCAGAATGAGGGACAGGAACTTCTTCATATGGTTCTCTCCTTTTGATATATTTTCGTTAACCCTTCACCGCGCCGATCGTCAATCCGGAAATGAAGTATTTCTGGAAGAACGGATACGCGCACGCGATGGGGATTACGATCACGATAGCGATGGCCATGCGCACCGATTCGCTGGGCATCTGCGCCCTGTACTGCTGCAGCGATACGCCGGCGGTGGGGTTGTTGGTCATATATTCCAGCGAGCGCATGATATTGTTCAGCAGCGCCTGCAGGGAAATCAGGTTCTTTTTGGAGATGTACAGCGAGGACAGGAACCAGTCGTTCCAGTATCCAAAGCACAGGAACAGCGAAATGGTGGCCAGCAGCGGCTTGGAGATGGGAATGACGATGCTGGTGAAGATGCGCAGCTGCGACGCGCCGTCGATCATGGCCGATTCCACAATGCCCTCGGGCACGGTGCTCCTGAAGAAGGTTTTGCAGATGACGATGTTATAGGAGCTGACCGCCAGCGGCAGGATCAGCACCCAGATGGTATTGCGCAGCTTGAGGATATTGGCGTTTACCACATAGGAGGCCACCAGGCCGCCGCTGAAGAGCATGGGGATGAAGATGACCCAGGTGTAGAACTTTTTCAGTCTGAACTCCGGCCGGGACAGCGAGTAGCCCATTGCCGTGGTCAGCGTCAGGCCCAGCAGCGTGCCGATGCAGGTAACGCCCACGGAAACCGTCAGCGCGCCCAGGATCGTGCTGCGCTCGTTCCACAGGAAGGCGTATGCCTTGTTGGAGAACTGCACCGGGAAGAAGGAATAGCCCACCTGGCGGATGGATTCCTCCGAGGAAATGGAGATCATGAATACGAAGATGACCGGCAGGATGGCGCAGGCTGCCAGGATGGCAAACAGCAGGTTGTACGCCGCGTTTGTCCAGGGCTTCACCCGGTTGATCTGCAGGGAGTACGCTTTGTCTTCCTTTTTCATGGCTTCTCCCTCCTTAGAACACAGCGCTGTCCGAGTCGATCTTGGACACGATGAAGTTGGCAGTCAGGATGGTGATGCAGCAGGCGACGGACTGGAAGGTGGATACGGCCGCCGTCTTGCCGATGGAGGCGTTGCTTTGCAGGGCGGAGTATACGTAGGTATCGAAGGTGGAGGCCACCTTGTACAGGGAGTTGGGCACGCCCTGCGTGACCTGATAGAACAGGCCAAAGTCCGATGCGAAGATGCCGCCCACGGACAGGATGAACATCATCACGATGACGGTTTTCAGCATCGGCAGGGTGATGAACTTTGCCTGCTGCCACTTGGTGGCGCCGTCCAGCATGGCGGCCTCGTAGAGCGAGCCGTCGATACCTGTGATGCTGGCCAGGTACACCACCATGCTGTAGCCCGTTCCCTTCCATATTTTGAGGAGGACAAAGAACAGCGGCCAGTACTGCGCCTCGGCGTACCACTGGTGCCGCGTGCCGCCAAGGGCGATGACCAGCTTGTTGAGCAGGCCGTAATTGACATTCAGGAAGGCGAAGACGAAATAGCTGACCACCACCCACGACAGGAAGTGGGGGAAGAACATCATCGTCTGGTATACCTTGGACTTGCGCTTGGAGTACAGCTCGTTGATCATCAGCGCCAGCGCCACAGGAATGACGATGCCCAGGATGATAAAGACGATGTTGTACAGCAGCGTATTGCGCAGCAGCATGGTGAAGGACTTGTTGTTGAAGAAGAACTTGAAGTTCTTAAACCCCACAAAGTCGCTGTGCAGCAGATTATATAAGAAGCTCTTGCGCGGGAAGATTCTGTAGTTTTTGAACGCAATGATGATGCCGAACATCGGCAGGTAGCAGAACAGAATATACCAGATAAACGTAGGAAAGCCCAGCAGCGCAAGCTCGGTATCCTCGCGCGACCATCTTTTTTTCTTGCGCACAGGCTTTCTGATTTCCGCCGCGCGTTCTCCTGTCTTCAGGCTCATCGGCTTCCCTCCAATTAACAGAATTAACATTGTTTGCTCATATGTTAGCATACTGTTCAGCGTATGTCAATAGCTCTGGGAAATTTTTATATATATTTATCCATCCCGGAAATAAATTTTGTTTTCTTAAGTTAACATTGTTAATTTTACTATTGACTTTTTCCGGTTAACATAGTATGCTTTATAATGTTCATTTATTCCATTGAATTACTCTGTTTGACTGCAATGAAAGGTTGTGTTTCTGTGGCTCGGATTACCATGCAGGAGCTTGCCGATTCCCTTGGCACCTCGCGCATTACGGTATGGAAGGCGTTGACCAACCGGCCCGGCGTATCCGATACGCTGCGCGCCGAAATCCAGCATAAAGCGCAGGAGCTGGGCTATTACGCCGCCGAGCGCACGGCGCACGCCCAGCCGCAGCGCACCTTTTCGGTGGTCGTCGCCCGGCCGGAATCCTCCGCGTTCTGGTTGCAGATCATCCACTATGCCGCCAAGGAGCTGGCGCTGCACGGCATCAACCTGATGTATACCTACATGCCCGCGCTGTACCGCCCCGGCTACGAGCTGCCCGCCTCCCTGGAGGGCGGAGCGGTCGGTGGCTTTATCGTGCTCAACATTTACGATCAGGAGCTGCTCAGGCTTCTGTCCAAAAGCCCGCTGCCCAAGGTTTTCCTGGACACCATTCCCGCCATGCCCGAGCGCGCACTGGGTGGCGATCTGCTGATCATCGAGGGCCGTACCCGCGTATGCGATATCACCGCGCGCCTGCTGGACCGCGGCTATCGCCGGCTGGGCTTTGTGGGCGACGTCAACTATGCCCAGACCAACATGGACCGCTACCGCGGCTTTCTGGATGCGCACGCCGCGCACGGCGTTACGCCCGATCCCGCACTGAGCATGACGGGCTCTCTCGGCCTGCGCAGCCATTATGAGGAAATCAGCCGCTTTGTCGCCTCCCTGCCCGCCCTGCCTGATGCGTTTATCTGCCCCAGCGATTTTATCACCCACTATATCCAGCGCTACCTGTCCGAAACCGGCGTGCCCGCCGGCAAATGCCCCATTCTGACGGGCTTTGACAACAACGCGGAATACGCAAACGTAGCCGAGCAGATTACCACCGTGGATGTGGACACCTCGTCCCTTGGCAAGCGCCTGGCGCGGCAGCTGATCTACCGCGCGGATTACCCGCAGGCGCCCTACGAAACCACCTATTTTTCCACGCAGATTCTCTATCGCGGCGCGCTTGCGCAGCCGTAACGCATGCCCGCAAGGGAATCACCCTGTACGGCGCAAATCAGCCCATCCTGTTCGCCGCCCAACAGGCACTGCATGAGGGCAGACCAGTCAACGTCTTCACCTCATCCCCCGCGCTTAAGGACGAGCAGACCATCGTGCAAACGCTTTGTGATGTCAAGCAGTCAAAGTCTATGCAAAAGCTTGAGGATGAGAAGATAAAATTATTCAATATATTCTATGCTGACAAAATCATGCGATGATGGGCGCTATATCGTCAAGCAACCGATGTAGAGTTATGTCTAAAAGAAGTGCTGAATAGCATGGGGCGTTGATTTCCCATGTTATTGGAATGGTTAATTTTATGGAAATAAATTGTTTTCCAAACAGGTCTGTCACATGGGAATATGGGAGTACGGTTAGCGCGCATGTAGTAGCCACAAATTTCTTTTATAAAGAGCCCGTTTAGAGCTTGCTTTTTGACCATCCGTGTGTAAGCTGTGACTCAGCCGCGAGGCACACAACAATACGGGAGGTATTCATCATGGAATGCGGAAAGCTCACAGCGAAACTTCGGGATGCGGTACCGGTTTGCTTCATCGAGAACGGCAAGGAGGTCAAGCGCTTCAAGAACATCGAAATCCCCGACGAAATTAAGAAACTGCCTTATCAGGATTTCGAATTCAGCGTGCCGGTTACCGGAGCCATCACTTTCAAGATCATGTTTGAGGAAGGCATCCTGCCAAAAGTCTGGCCGGAAGCACGGACGCGCAAGACTCGGAAAGCCAAGACAGAGGAAGCGCTTGTGCCAGAACATATCACAGCCGGGCTTCAGGCGGCATTGGTGCAGGCAGAGGCCGAGGGCCAGCCCGTGGCGGAAGTTGCCGAAGCAGCTGCGCAGGGCACAGAGATCTCTGCCGAGCTAAACGCGCAGGATTCGACCATCACAGCCCACGAGCCGGAGAATATGGAGGCGGCCTTCAACGTAACCGGCGAGCGCCGTAAAGCGCTGGTAGAGGCCGTCAAGGCCTTCATAGATGCGCCTGCTATATACCAGAACGCACCCAGCTTCGCCTATATCATCGGCGACTACACGGTCAGCAAGACCGGTACAGTATCCGGCCCGGCGAACGAAGCCCTCATGGCCGCACTGAATGCAAAAGGGTTCATTGCAGAATAAGGCGCAATTTCCCCGCTTCGGCGGGGTTTTTATGTCTGGGGCAGAGGATTGCACCATTCCACAGAAATTAAGCGTAAAAAGCTGAAATCAACCCTCCTTGCAATAGCGTATCTATCATGTGTGCGAAGGAAAAATCTATTTGTGAGCCTTCTCGTGTATTCCTGCAAATCTAAAGGGCAAAAGAGGTATGGAATACGCATTTTTGCATGAAAACAAACAAGCCTATCCTTTCGGATAAGCTTGCTTGCACCAACTAATGTCGGTATTCATGGCGGAGAAGGAGAGATTCGAACTCTCGAGACGCTTTTGACGCCTACGCGATTTCCAGTCGCGCGCCCTCGACCAAACTAGGCGACTTCTCCATTTTCAATTGGCGGATTGCTCCGCTGCCTATCAATGCAGGGCGGTCGAGCCTTACATCGCATCAGCGGAGATTACTATATCACAAAACCGGCTGCGCGTCAATCACTTTTTTCCAATTTCGCTGTATTTTTTGCAGCGGCCGGGCGGAGCTTAGCGCTCCACCCGGTAGATGCCGCATTTCAAATATTGCGTTTCAGGCAAGGCAGGCAGGATGGGATGGTCGCGGCCCTGGGTGCGGAACTCCACCTGCTGCAAATGTGTGTGCGTATCGGCCGCGGCGGACTGAACGATGCCCTGGAACATCTGCGGCAGAATATGCTGCGAACAGGAGCAGGTGATCAGGTATCCCCCATCGCGCAGCAGCTTCATAGCGCGCAGGTTAATTTCCTTATAGCCGCGCACCGCCGCGTCCACCGCCGAACGCGTTTTTGTAAAGGCGGGCGGATCCAGGATAATCACATCATAGCGGTCGCCCTCCGCCGTCTTTTCCTTGAGCAGATCAAACACGTTGGCCGCGACAAACTGCACGTTATTTAGGCCGTTGAGCGCGGCGTTTTCGCGTGCGCACTCGCAGGCGTAATCCGAAATATCCACGCCCGTCACCTCGGCCGCGCCATAGTGACCGGCATGCAGGGCAAAGCTGCCCGTATGCGTAAAGCAATCCAGCACGCGCTGCCCGCGCACAAAGGGCGCAATGGCCGCGCGGTTCTCCTTTTGATCCAGGAAAAAGCCCGTTTTCTGGCCGTTCTTCACATCCACCAGAAAGCGCACGCCGTTTTCCTGCATTTCCACCTTATCGGGCACATCGCCGTAGAGCAGACCCGTCTGCTGGGGCAATCCCTCCAGCTCGCGCACCGGCACGTCGTCGCGCTCATAAATGCCGTCCGGATGCAGCTCATCCACCAGCGCGTCGATGATGGTCTGCTTGTATTTTTCCATGCCCAGGCACAGGCACTGCACGCTCAGCACGCCGCCAAAGCTATCCGCTATCAGCGCGGGCAGCCCGTCCGATTCGGCGTATACCAAACGGCAGGAGCGCATATCGGCAAACAGCCGCCTGTATTCCACAGCGCGATGAATGCGCGCGCGGATGAAATCAGCGTTGACGCGCTCATCCCGGAAGGTCACAAAGCGCAGCGAAATCTGCGACTGCGGATTATAGAAGGCGCAGCCCAGCATGCGGCCGCGCGCACTTTTGACCGATACCACATCGCCCGGCTCCCATGCACCCGACACCCGGTCGATATCGCTGCGGAACACCCAGGGATTGCCCTGCAGCACGCGGGCTTCCTTTCCCGATTTCAAATACGCAATGGCCATTTGCGCGCCTCCTTTGCATTCATGCGTGCCATTATACCACGGCGCGGGACGGATGGCAATAACAGGATCCACAGCATAAAACATAAACCGTCCGGGCATCCTGCGCCTGTGGAGGCGAGGCGGATGCAGTATCGAACCGATTTGGCCATGGAGCGCGCGGCGGATCATCCCGACATTCCCGGCGTGCAGGTGATCAATACCCAAGCGGGCGACTGCGCACGCTGCGAAGTTCGCATCGAAAGCGAGGAGGCCGCGCGGCAGCTGCAAAAGCCCTGTGGGCGCTACATCACCTTTGAAATTCCGCCGCTGCATCAGATGGCGCAGCCCGCGCGTGCGGAGCTGGCGCAGACCATTGCGGATACGCTGCAAAGCCTGCTGCCGCCTGAGGGCGATGTGCTGATCGTAGGCCTGGGCAACCGGCGCATTACCTCCGATAAATTAGGCAGCCAGGTGGTAGAAACGCTGCTGGTTACGCGGCACCTGCGCGGGCATCTTTCGCAGCCGCTGCTGGACCGCCTGCGCGGCGTATGCGCGCTGGCCCCCGGCGTGCTGGGCGTAACAGGCATGGAAACGGCCGACCTTGTTCAGGGCGCTGCTGAGCATGCCAAGCCCTGCGCAATCATCGCCATCGACGCGCTTTCCGCCCGCGAATGCCGCCGCATCGGCGCGGTCATTCAGGTGACGGATACCGGCATCCAGCCGGGCAGCGGAGTGGGCAACCACCGCGCAGGCATCACACGAGAGACCATGGGCGTGCCCGTAATCGCCGTGGGCGTACCGACGGTGGTGTACGGCAGCGTGATTATCCGCGACGCGCTGCGGCAGCTTCTGGACGATTATCCCGACGCTTCCGAGCGCGAGGCCGCCGCGGACGCGCTGGCGCAGCGGATTCTCAGCCAGCCGCTGGGCGAAATGGTGGTTACGCCGCGCGAAATCGATCAGCTGGTTGCCGAGCTTTCGCAGGTGATCGGCATGAGCCTGAATCTGGCCCTGCAGCCGCAGCTGAGCCGGGAGGAAATCCTGATGCTGACGAATGAAGCCCTGTGACGGCGCATACATATAAGCTGTGCATGCCGTCCGCATGGGAAAGGAAGTCTGCATTGTGAAAAAAGCGTTTCTGCGCGCTGCCGTGCTGGCGGCGGCGCTGATCCTGACGCTTTCCATCTCGCCCGCCGCGCGAGGGGAAAGCGCCGTTTTTTCTATCTTTTCAGAGGTAACGATCTCCCCCTCTCCCGCGCCTACGGCGACCCCAACCCTTGCGGCTCCGCCCGTGATATCTCCCGCGCCCTCCGCCTCGCAGCCATCGCTTGCGCCTTCCCCTACGGCTGAGCCGCAATCTGGCTTTCGTCTGGAGGTTATCAGCGCGCAAAGTACGCCGCAGCCCGGCGCGTTTCGGGTGCTGATCTATCATACCCACACCTACGAGGCCTATACGGCCACCGAAGCTTATCCCTATACCTCCAAGGAGAAATGGCGCACCAGCAGCCCCGACCGCAACGTAGTGGCCGTAGGCAGCTACCTGACCAAGCTGCTTACCGATGCGGGCGTAAGCGTCACCCATGATACCACGCCCTATGAGCCGCCCAAGCTGTCCACCGCCTATCAGCGCTCGCTGGAAATGCTGCAAAAACGCCAGCAGAATGGCGAAAGCTATGATCTGTATATCGATCTGCACCGCGACGCTTACTCCAAGGGCAACGGCCCCAACACCGTCGATACGCCCAGCGGCGCGTCGGCGCGGCTGCTGATGCTTATCGGCAAGGGCACCGGGCAGACTGGCGCGGGCTATGATATCAAGCCCGACTGGGAAAGCAACCGTACCATTGCTCAAACGCTGACCAACCGGCTGAACCTGCAATGCGAGGGCATCTGCCGCCCTGTCAGCCTGAAAAGCGGGCGGTATAATCAGCATGTCGCGCCCTGCTGCGTGCTGATCGAGGTAGGTAACAACCAGAACACATTGGAAGAAGCCCTGGCCGCCATGCCCTACCTGGCAAACGCCATCTGCGCGCTGGCGGATGGGCAGATCGAATAAAAGGGTTCCTCACGCCGCCTGTTGGGCGGCTTTTTGTTTTTCTTGCATACGTGCGCGCTTGGCATTATAATTGAAACGGAAAGGAGCGTTTATTTGCATGGATACCGAACGGAAAAATCTACCCATCGGCATATTTGACAGCGGCGTGGGCGGGTTAAGCGTATTGCGCACAGCGCTGCGCCTGCTTCCTGGCGAGCGCTTTATATATTATGGCGATATCGCCAATGCCCCATACGGCACCAAAAGCGAGGAGGAGGTGCGCGCCTGCGCGGATCGCGTCGCCAAGCAATTGCTCGATCAAGGTGTAAAGGCGCTGGTCATCGCCTGCAACACCGCCACCTGCGCCGCCGCCGCCCAGCTGCGTGAAAAATACCCACAGCTGATTATCATCGGCATGGAGCCGGCGCTGAAGCTGGCGCACGATCAATGCCCCGAGGGACAAATTCTGGTGCTGGCTACGCCCGTATCGCTGGCCAGTGAAAAATACCATCGCCTGTATAATAGCTATGGTGAGCGCGCCGTATCGCTGCCTTGCCCAGGGCTGATGGATTTTGTTGAGCGCGGCGAAATCGACACCCCTGCCGTGCGCGCCTACCTGACGGAAAAATTCGCGCCCTATCTGGCCGATGGCCGCGCGCCCGCCGCCGTGGTGCTTGGCTGCACGCATTATGTATTTTTGAAGCAAACCATCCGCTCCCTGCTGCCTGCGGCTACGCTGGTGCTGGATGGAAACGAGGGCGCGGTGCGGCAATTGACGCGCCGCCTGGCTGAAGAAAGCCTGCTTTGCGACGCTTCCCTGCCGCCTGATGACGCCTCAAGCCGTTATCATCTATGGCTGAACGTCCCCGATGTCGACCTTGCCAGGCTGCAAAGCGAGCGATTGCTGCACATTCCCGAATAAAATTTGTATAAAGTCCTACCAAGTTGTACAAATCGGTAATTTTTCAGTCAAAATCTCTTGCTATTCTGCTTTTTATCTGTTAGAATATTCAAGTGTGTAATGCGTTTTTTCTTTATGCTGCACGCATCACTTCTCAATGGAAATCAATGTTATATCATAGGGGGAACCAACAATGGCTGATTACAAAACCAAAGACATCCGCAACATCGCGCTGCTGGGTCACGGCAGCGAGGGCAAAACCACCCTCACCGAGGCTATGCTTTTTGCCGCGGGCATGATCGACCGTCAGGGCAAGGTTGAAGCCGGCACCACCGTGACCGACTTTGACGCCGAAGAAAACAAACGCGGTATTTCTATCAGCGCCGCGACCGCTCCCGTGGAATGGAAGGGCACCAAGATCAACCTGATCGACGTTCCCGGCTATTTTGATTTTATCGGCGAAATGATGGGTCCCCTGCGCGTGGTGGAAACCGCCGCGATCGTGGTGGGCGCCGTCAGCGGTCTGACCGTGGGCGCTGAAAAAGCCTGGGCTTACGCCAAGAAGAACAACGTATGCCGCATGTTCATCGTCAACCGTATGGACGCGGAAAACGCCAACTATGAAAAGACCATCGAGCAGCTGCGTGAAAAGTTCGGCTCCTCTGTGGTGCCGCTGATGCTGCCCATCGGCGAGGGCGCCAAGTTCACTGGCGTTGTAAACGTGCTGGAAAACAAGGCTTACTCCGGCAAGGGCAAGGATCTCAAGGAAATTCCCGTGCCCGCCGATATGGCTCCCGCCATTGAAAACGCGCTGGCCGAAATCACTGAGGCCGCCGCGGAAGCCGTGGACGAGCTGCTGGAAAAATACTTTGAAGAAGGCGAACTGAGCCACGAAGAAATCCTGCAGGGCTTCAGCGCCGGCATGAAGAGCGGCTCCATCGTGCCCGCCGTGCCCGTATCCGCCGTTACTGGCGTGGGCGTTGCCAAGCTCCTGGACGTGATGAGCGCCTATCTGCATTCCCCCGAAGAAGCTTCCTTCGCCGGCGTCAACCCCAAGAACGACGAAGAAATCATCCGCGAGGGCAAGACTTCCGAGCCCTTCTCCGCGTTTGTGTTCAAGACCATCGCCGACCCCTTCGTGGGCAAGCTGAGCATGCTGCGCGTATGCAGCGGCACCCTGACCAGCGGCACCGCGCTGTATAACAGCAGCTGCGAAAAGACTGAAAAGGCCGGCGGCCTGTTCCTGCTGCGCGGCAAGAACCAGCTGAGCGTTTCTCAGGTAAGCGCTGGCGATATCGCCGCCCTGAGCAAGCTGCAGTTCACCAACACCGGCGACACCCTGTGCGACGCCGCCAACCCCATCCGCTACGAAAAGATCAGCTTCCCCGAGCCCTCCGTGCAGAAGGCCGTTTACGCCGCCAAGCAGGGCGAAGAAGATAAGGTCTTCAGCGGCCTGGCCCGTCTGCAGGAAGAAGATCCTTCCATCCGCTTGGAAAAGAACGCCGAAACCACCGAGACCATCCTGTGGGGTCAGGGCGAGCTGCATCTGGACGTGATCCGCAACAAGCTGCAGTCCAAGTTCGGCGCCAACGCCGTGCTGCAGGATCCCCGCATCCCCTACCGTGAAACCATCCGCAAGACCGTATCCTGCCAGGGCCGCCACAAGAAGCAGTCCGGCGGTCACGGCCAGTTCGGCGATGTGTGGATCGAGTTCCGCCCCATCGGCGATACCAACATCGATTTCGAGTTTGAAGACGCGGTTGTCGGCGGCGTGGTGCCCCGCAACTTCATCCCCTCTGTTGAAAAGGGTCTGCGCGAAAACATCAAGAAGGGCGTTCTGGCGGGCTATCCCATGGTCGGCCTGCATGCCAAGCTGTACGATGGCTCCTACCACCCGGTAGACTCCTCCGAAATGGCTTTCAAGACCGCTGCCCGCATCGCCTACAAGAAGGGCTGTATGGATGCTTCCCCCGTGCTGCTGGAGCCCATCATGCACGTTGAAGTGCTGGTTCCCGATGAGTACATGGGCGACATCATGGGCGATATGAACAAGCGCCGCGGCCGCATCATGGGCATGAACCCCGTGGATGGTCTGCAGCAGGTAGAGGCCGAGGTACCCCTGGCCGAAATGTTCAAGTACGCTACCGACCTGCGCTCCATGACCCAGGCGCGCGGCAGCTTCACCATGAAGTTTGAGCGTTACGAGGAAGTTCCCGCCGACGTGGCCAAGAAGATCATCGAAAGCGCCAAGAAGGACGAGGACGAAGAAGAATAATTCTTCCGCATTATCAAGCCGCCAAGCATTTGCCTGGCGGCTTTTTTGCAGGGAGCGGGAGATGGGGACGAAAGGGAAACGAAGGGGTTACGTTTCTTTCTTGAATCAAGAAAGAAACAAAGAGCCTGCGTGTGGCGTAAAAGCTACTTGCATTAAACTGGAAGTGGCCCTGGCCACCTGCCCCGCCCCCCGTGGCAGGGAAAATTCACATGTCCGGATCAGCGCAAGCTCCATCCGTTCACTTGAATATTTCCCCTTCGGCCGTGCTCCGCACGTCCTGCGCCGATTTCATCGGCGTGCCACGGGAGGCATTCGTTGAGTGCGGTGAGTAAATGCAGCGACTAATGATATTTGGATAGAACGGCCACCAAAAGGCTTCTCCTTGAGGAGAAGCTCCGCCGCGGGCGGTGGTGAGGTGTAGACCACAAAGTGGTCGTTATCATCGCTATATAAGATAACGCCGCTGCGTCGGCTACGGCCCTCACAATTCGGCATAGTCGTTTTGCGACGCTAACGCTTGCAAAACTCGTTGCCTCATTGGCGCTGCATCCGCCTTCATCTGCCACAGGCAGCGGCGGATTACGCGCCTCACCACCGCCTGCGGCGGAGCCTCTCCTCAAGGAGAAGCCTTTTGGTGAGTGCATCTGCCAACTATCGACACCCGCCATGCCTGATTATCACGCCCCCGTGGCAGCGAACAGCGCAGCTGGACGCAGGGCTGGCGAAGCCAGACCGAAGGGGAAAAGCAGGAAGCGAACGGAGGAAAGCTTGCTTTCATCCGGGCGGTTCAGGCTTTCACCTGCCACGGGGCGCAAAACGTCAGCGCCGCCTTCCAGTTTTATTCAACTGACTTTCACGTCACAACGCAGCCTTCTTTGATTCTTTCTTGGGCTCCAAGAAAGAATCGTTTCCTCGTTCCCCTCCTCACTCCATCACAGCCAGCCAGGCCGCGTACATGCCGGGCATGTGCGCCATGGTCAGGGCGTTCAGCTCGCCCGAGAAGGCCGCGCTGGTCAGCACATTCAGGATGGGATCAAAATCCGTCTCCTTGGCCTTGAGCGCGGAAATATCCAGAATCAGCTGCGCGGTCTGTTGGCCGAGGATCGCCGTGCTCAGCCGCATCAGAAACTCGCTGCCCGTCAGCCCGTCCTCGTCCGGCTGCGCCAGGCCGGGGCCAAGCAGGCTGTGCCGCGTCTGGTAAGCGTCGCGCACGGTGGGCGAAAACTCCGCAATGGCCGCGACGAAAGCGGTGGGAATGCGGTCGCCCTCCTTGAATACCTGAAACGTGCCCCAGTTGCCCAGCTCCTGCGCAAAATCCGCCTGCACGGCGGATAGCTGCCGGTCGCTGGCGCCCACCACGGGCAAAATCACATCCACCCCATAGCGCGCAAAGCCCCACTGCGGCAGCGGCAGCATGGTGATGTAATCGGTGGGATTGATGACGTTAAAGATGTTGGCGTAGGCCGGATACTCCCCGCGCACCGTGCGCGGCGTGGCAAACGTGTACGCATACACGCGCTGCGCGCCGTAGCGATCGGTCAGCATTTTGCCCAGAATATTGGCGCAGGCCGCGCCGCGGCTGTGGCCGCTGACCAGAAATACGGGATCGGCCAGGCTGTCCAGATAAGCCGCCTGCGTATCCAGAATATCCTGCGCAGCCAGGGTGAAGTTTTCGGCGTAGGGCAGATCGTAATTGCCGGAGGGCATCACATCCATGTTCAGCGCCCACTCGTCATCGCCCGTGCCGCGGATGAGAATCAGCACCGCCGTGCGGCCGTCCGGCAGCGCCTTTTGATAAACGTAATAGGCGCAGATATGCCGGGTATCGCCCGCCGGACGATGAAAATTCCAGTAACCCACGGTGTTGAACCCGGCCTTGCGCATATAGGCGGCCTGCTGATCCCGATAATAAATCAGCGTGCTCAGCTTCAGCGCTTCCTGGGCGAACGCGCGATCGAACACAGCGGAATCCTGGCTGAGATAGCGATCCTGCCATTCCGCCAGCGCGGGCGACGCGCAGGCGCACAGCAGAAGCACGGCAAGCGCCGCAAGGGCAAGTTTTTTCATGGGGCGCTCCTTTCTGACAAAAAGCAGGAAAGTAGAAGGGGAGCGACGCAGTTCCCCCTCATCCGTCTCGCTGCGGCTCGACACCTTCTTCCGTTTGGGAGAAGGCTTTTATGGTTGTGCGATTGGCAAACGGCGAGAGTGTATGTCGTATTAGCGCAGTCAACGGAAGCCTTCCCCTTGGAGGGGAAGGTGGCGAATGCAATGAGCCGGATGAGGTGTAGCCGCCACAGCGGCGTTACCTTTTAGCTAACGGCTGCTTCGCAGCCTACGGCCCTCACAATTCGGCATAGTCGTTTTGCAGCGCTGACGCTTGCAAAACTCGTTGCCTCATTGGCGCTGCATCTGCCTGTATCTGCCACAGAGGCGGATTACGCGCCTCACCACCGCCTACGGCGGAGCCTCTCCTCCAGGAGGAGCCTTTTGGTGATTGCGTCAATGCAGCAAACTGGTTTCGTGGCTTAATAAAAGCACGACAATAAAAGCCTTCTCCCTCGGGAGAAGGCGTCAAGCCGCAGCGAGACGGAAGAGGGGGGAACGCCTTCATCATCATCCTGCACGCTCTACCATTATTTTCCTTATGAATCTCAGGCGCCGGTGCGCCAATAACATACAAGGAGAATGCACATGCAACTGTTGTATTTCGTTCTGGCGGGCGTCGTATTCGGCCTGGCCAACGTCATTCCCGGCGTATCCGGCGGCACCATGGCCGTGGTATTCGGCATCTATGAGCGGCTGCTGTCAGTGCTGTCCGACCCGCTGCACAACATCAAAAAAGAGTGGAAGTTCCTGGTCACCTTCGCCATCGGCCTGGCCATCGGCATTCTGGCCTTTGGTAAGCTGATGAACTGGGCACTGGTCAATTATCCTGCGCAGTCGGCCATGTTCTTCATTGGCGTTATTCTGGGCAGCATCCCCATGCTGTTCAAAAGCTCCTTCCTGCCGGGCGGCAAGGGCACCAAGCTGGTGATCAACCCCGCCAACGTGATCGCCTTTATCGCGGGCTTTGCCATCATGATCCCCATGATTGTGGCGGGCAACACCGATGAGGCCAAGGAGGCCGCCAAGGCCACCGCGACCGCCGCCAACGTGAACATCGGCAACATCCTGCTGATGCTGGTGTACGGCGTGATCGCCTCCTCCACCATGATCATTCCCGGCATTTCCGGCTCCTTCGTGATGCTGCTGCTGGGCGTGTACGGCACGCTGATTGCATCCGTGGCCAATCTGTTCCCCTTCACCGCCGCCACGCTGGACGCGGTGCTTGTGCTGCTGCCCTTCGGTATTGGCGTAGTTATCGGCCTGGTATACTGCTCCAAGCTAATCAAATTCCTGCTGGCTAAATTCCCCGTACCCACCTACGCGGCTATCTTTGGCTTTGTGCTGGGCTCCATCGGCTGCGTGTTCCCCGGCTTTGGCAAGATTGACCTGGTGGGTGTGATCGCCGCCATCGCGGGTATCCTGGTGCTGTGGGGCTGCGAGCGGCTGGCTCCCGGCGAAGCAAAATAAAGAGAGGTCAATTTCATGGCACTGTTTGTAGATAAAGCGCCGTTTACCGCCAAGGCGGGCAACGGCGGCAACGGCTGCGTTTCCTTCCACCGCGAAAAGTTTGTCATCAACGGCGGCCCCGACGGCGGTGACGGCGGCAATGGCGGCAGCGTGATCCTGCTGGCGGATGGCAACATGCACACGCTGCTGGATTTCCGCTTCCGCGCCAAGTACTTCGCCCCCAATGGCGAGGATGGCAAGGCCGGGCGCAGCTCGGGCAAGGCGGGCGAGGATCTGGTGATCAAGGTGCCCGTGGGCACGCTGGTGCGCGGCGAGAACGATCAGGTGATCGCCGATATGTTCGAGGCCGGGCAGCGCCGTGTGCTGCTGCACGGCGGCCGCGGCGGCTGGGGCAACGCGCATTTTGCCACCCCCACCCGCCAGGCGCCTAACTTTGCCAAGCCCGGCATCCAGACGCAGGCGTTCAAATTCACCCTCGAGCTGCAAACCATCGCGGACGTCGGCCTGGTGGGCTTCCCCAATGTGGGCAAAAGCACCATCCTGTCTGTCGTCACCCGCGCGCAGCCCAAGATTGCCAATTATCACTTTACCACCCTCACGCCCAACCTGGGCATCGTGCGCCGCCACGGGCAGGATTTTGTCATGGCGGATATCCCCGGCCTGGTGGAGGGCGCTGCCGACGGCGCGGGTCTGGGGCATGATTTTCTGCGCCATGTGGAGCGCACGCGCCTGCTGATCCACGTGCTGGATATGGCGGGCAGCGAGGGCCGCGATCCTCTGGAGGATTACGAGGCCATCAATCTGGAGCTGGCGCGCTACGGCGATTTGCAGAAGCGCCCGCAGATTGTGGCCGCTAACAAGATGGATTTGCCCGACGGCGCGGATAACCTGAATCGCTTCCGCGAAAAATATCCCGATGTGCCGGTATTCGCCGTGTCTGCTGCCACGCGCGCGGGTTTTGACGCGCTGATGGACGCGGTGGCCGCCGAGCTGGCCAAGCTGCCGCCCGTCACGCCCTACGCGCAGGAGGAATTTCTGGACGATCTGCCCGACCTGTCCGGCTATACCGTGCGCCGCGAGGGCAGCGTGTATGTGGTGGAGGGCAGCGCCATGACGCGCCTGATGAACAGCGTCAACTTTGACGATACCGACAGCATGAAGTGGTTCCACCAGACGCTGCGCCGCACGGGCGTGATCGACGCGCTGCGCAAGGCCGGCGCGGGCGAGGGCGACACGGTGCAGATCGAGGATATGCAGTTTGACTTCGTTGACTAAAAATACGGGAGATGAATGAGCATGCTTCACGAAAAAATCACCCTGTCCCGCACGGGCGTTATTCTGGAAACCTATCTGGCCGATGAGAAAAGCCTCAAGCAATCTATCAAGCGCCCCTTCCCGCATCGTCCGCTGGTGCTGGTGTTCCCGGGCGGCGGATATCATTTCCTGTCGGACCGTGAGGCTGAGCCGGTAGCTCTGCGTCTGCTGTCGCTGGGCATTCAGGCGGTAGTGGTGCGCTATTCGGTAGCGCCCGCGCGCTATCCTGTGGCGCTGGAGCAGGCGGCCGAGGCCATGCAGTATGCCCGTGAGCATGCCGAGCAGTGGCTGTGCGATTCGCGTAAGATCGCGGTGATGGGCTTTTCCGCCGGCGGCCACGCGGCCGCCCATCTGGGTACGCGCTGGCATGAGATGGGCTTTGATCCCGCCTGCCGTCCGGACGCGATGATCCTCAGCTATCCTGTAATCACCTCGGGCGAGTTTGCGCATCGCAATTCCTTCAAGTGCCTGCTGGCCGAGCGCGAGGAGGAGCTCAAGGATGTGGTGTCGCTTGAAAAGCACGTCACCCCCGATACGCCGCCCACCTTCCTGTGGCATACCTGGACGGACGAATTGGTGCCGGTGGAAAACAGCCTGATGTTTGCCGCCGCCCTGCGCCGCGCGGGCGTGCCGTGCGAAATGCATATCTTCGGCGCTGGTCAGCATGGGCTGAGCCTGTGCAATGATCAGGTATACGATGCCGAGCAGCCCAACATGCACGCGGAGTGCGCCTGCTGGATTGATATGGCTGCCCGCTGGCTCAAGGGGCTGTAAAAACGCGCCCGAAAGGAGAATTCGCCATGGGCAATACGTTTGATCGCATTCCGATCAAGGAGCAGGCGCGGGGCATTGTCAGCGCCCAGCGCAGCACGTGCGCGCTGGCCTGCCTGGTCATCGCCCTGCTGGCGCTGCTGCTGGGCGGCGCGACCGCCGGGGTGCTGGCGGCGCTGCTGTCCGGCCTTTTGCAGGTGGCGCAGAGCGGCTTTTTCCTGCGCCTGTGGCGCGGTGAAAGCGTAGGCGTTGCCGATATGCTGGCCAGTATGGCGGACGATGGCTTTCTGCGCAAGGTGGGCGGCATGCTGTGGGCGCAGCTGCAGGTATTCCTCTATTCCCTGCTGCTAATAGTCCCCGGCCTGATGCGCGCCTATTCGCTGGCGCTTACGCCCTATATCCTGGCCGATTGTCCCAATGTATCCGCCACCCAGGCCAGCGCCCTGTCCGCCCGCATGATGTACGGCCACCGGATGGAGCTGTTTATAGCGCAGCTCAGCTTTTTCGGCTGGCTGCTGCTTTCCGGCCTGACCGGCGGCATCCTGTATGTGCTGCACGTGGGCCCCTATATGGAATTGACCTTTGCCGGCATTTATGAAGAAATCCGCCAGATCGCGCTGGACGAGGGCAAGGTGAGCCAGCTGGAGCTGGACGGCGCGGCAAACTGAAATGCATGCATGATCAAAGGAGGAAGCCGATACGCAGGACTTTCCCCATCAGCTTACCCCGGCGCTGCTGAGCCTGACGCACGCCCTGTCCGCAAGTGCCTATGATATGCGCATCGCGCGCTATCTGGACGAGGGCTGGCAGGATATCGCTCTGCTGGCGGACGGCATGCTGTGCGCCGGGCTGAATGCGCGCACGGAAGCGGAACGGCAGCAATCGCTGGAAAGCGCCGAGCGTGTGCAGGCGCATTTGGCGCGCAGCAATCCACTAACGCAGGTGCTGGATATCCGCCGCCGCCGCGAGGACGGCGCGGGCTGCAAGGCAATGGTGCTTTCGCATCCCCTGATGGATGGCCGCTGGCTGGTGGCAATCAGCTTCACGGGCACCACGCGCCATCTGGCTGATTGGCTGGATAACCTGCGCATCGAGCAGGAGGATGGCTTTCATCAGGGCTTTTTGCGCCTGACGCGGCAGTTTGAGGCGCAGTGCGGACAAATTGCCATGCCCTGCCTGGGTGCGGCGCTGTCTCGTCCCGGTTTGACGCTTGCCGGGGTGCTGGATATGCTCAAGTACGAGCGCTCACCCGTGTCGCTGGTCGTTACCGGACATAGCCAGGGCGCGGCGCTGATGCAGATTTTTATCGCCCATCTGCTGCAAAACGGCGTGCTGCCGCAGTATGTGCTGGGCTGCGGGTTCGCCTCGCCCTGCGTTGCCGGGGCGCGCACGCTGAAAAATGCTGATTATCCGATCTATCATATTGTGCATGCCGACGACGCGGTGCCGCGCATCGGCGGCGCGATGCATCTGGGGCTGTGCCGGGTGATGCCCGATACGCCTGCCCTGCGCGGCCTGTGCTATGGCGCGCGCAGCCAGGATCCCATCTTTAACGAGTTGCTGTGCCTACAGCATACGGTACGCGGCACGCGCGGCGCGCTGTGTTTTTTTATCGCGCTGCTGCGCCTGTTATGCGTGGTGCCGGAAGAGGATGCGGAGTTGCTGTATCGCGCGCTTGCGCCTGCGTTCCTTCCAGGCATGCTGCAATCACGCCTGGTAGGCTATGCGCGGCGGCTGGTGCGCAGCGCGCTGCGTCGGCTGGAAAGCCGCTATGCCGCTTGCTTTGGCGAGATGGACATGCAGCAGATGGAACGCTATACGCGCTGGCTGCAAAGCCTGTTTGCGCGCTATGGCATGCGCGAAACGCTATCGCGCCTGCCCGATGCGCTGCATATGCCGCACATGCTGTATCGCATCGATACGCTGTGTGCCTATGATGTGATCAGCGGGGCCGCGCCGCGCCGGCTGCTGCCCGCCCTGTGGAGCGGGGATGAATCGCCAGTGTGGGATCAGCGCCCGCCGCGTGCGCCCGCGCCTGTGCACAGGCCAGCTTATGATCGATTCCATCCGCTCAGCGGACAAAGAAGAACCGCACAAAGGAGAAAAATGCTATGAATCTGCGCAAAGCGCTGCAATGGTTGATCGCCCTGGCCTGCACGGCTGCGGCGGTGCTGAATATCCTGTATCTGACCGGCGCGCAGCCTAAGAGCGTTACATCTATCGGCTGCGCGGCCATCCTGGCCTGCTATGTGCTGCAATGGGTTGCCCGCCGCGCCGTCCCCGCCGCCAAGGCAGAAAACGCGGGGGATAACACGCCTGTCGATCGTGTGCGCGTGATCCTTACCCTGGCTGCCGCCGCAGTGTGGATTGTGACAATCGGCATGTCCTTTTTCTGGAAGGTGTAACCAGAGTGAATAAAAAGGCTCCCCTGCTAAGGGAGCCTTTTTGGTGTTTAATTAAATGCTCATTTGATTACGAGCACGGGCAGTGCGGCCTTGACAAAATCAAACAGCACGCTTTCTCCGTTAGGCAGGAGGATCGTGGCGGGGGCATAGGGGCGGCTGAGCTTGCCGCTGCGCACAAAGCAGATGGAGGTCAGCCCTTCGCGCTGACGGACGACCAGCTCACCCGCGGGCATGCGATTGGCCTGCACCCTTGCGCCCTCCACAAGCGGCAGATGAACGCCGTCGGAGGCTTCGCCGCAGATGGGGCAGAAGGTGATTGTACCTGCCTGAACCTGCGAACAGGCGACCGAGCCTGTATATTCGCAATCATCGCGCAGACAGGCCGCGCCGTGCGTGCCATCGCCGTTGGGAGTCCATTCTGTATACCAGTGACCCAGGGAGGGGACGCGCTCCCGCGGCAGCAAGATTTCCTCGCAGCGCGCGCAGTGATTGCCTTCGGTCAGCCCGGATTGTTCGCAAAGCGGCTCCACCGCCGGATCGATAACCACATCATGTCCCAAAGCGGGGATGATTTCCTGTGCGCCCAGAATAACCTGACAGCGTCCACAATGACTGCCTTCGGTTAAACCGGTCTCTGTGCAGGTGGGGACAACAGCGGGATCAATGACAGGATTGTGCCCCAGCGCGGTGTCTGCCGCCGTTCTGGTGTCTGTCGCATCACAGTTTGCGCACTTAGCCGTTTCGGTGCCGTCCTGGGTGCAGGTGGCGTTGCCGTCGTACACATAATTCTGGAAGGAATGCGCCAATTTGGTGCCCTCAACTGTTCTGGTATGCTTTTCACTGCAGCCACCCTGGCCATAGCGGACGCACTTGGCCGTTTCCGTGCCGTCCTGCGTGCAGGTGGCGTCGTTGTTATCAATGTAATTCTGAAAATCGTGCTTCAGTGCAGTATTCAAAGCTGTTCGGGTATGGGTGAAGTCACAGCCATTCTGCCCATAACGAATGCACTTGGCTGTTTCTGTGCCGTCCTGCGTGCAGGTAGCATCATTATTATAGGTATAACCATCTAAAGCATGGTTCAACCTCTTAATATATCCATGGTTACAGTACTTGCATGTTCCAGGTATACTGCAGGAAGGTACACCGCCAGAATGCGCTTGTTCGTCAGAAAGATATTCATGACATGCATTGCAGTAATAATAATGCACGCTGTCAGTGCTGCATAAATAGACGTTGCTTCTGTGGTCCGGGTATTGTTTAATATGCTCCAGGCTTCGATCATTGGGAATCGTTGGAATATCTGCACCGGCGCTTTCTGCGTACAGCAAGCACAGCAGTCCTATCAGCAGGGCCAGCAAATACTTTTTCTTCATTCGTTACCTCCATCGTTGTTCCAAGCGGTAGAGTAAGTGATAATGACATGCTTATCATAGCATGACCGGGGCTATAAGGCAAGGATAAAAATCAATAAACGGTGATTTTTCCCACGGTTTCGCGCCAGTCGGAAAGGAAGGCGTCGTAGGAGGGGTAACGCTCGGCGCGATCCTCGGCGCAGGCGCGCGCGGCGACGGCATACAGCGGCGCGGCGGCCATCCATGCCCCTGCCTCGCGGCTGCCGTGATCAGCCAGAAAGGCAAAGGCCAGCGCGCCCATGGTGTATTGCAGGGTCAGGCCGTCCAGCGGCGCGCCCAGCTCGTACTCCTCGGGCGAAAGAAAGCGCGAGGACCCAGGCATGCGCCCGCGATCATTGCGGCAGGGCATGCGGCGGTACAGGTCAATATCGCAGACGGTCACGCGGCCGGTGCTGAAATCCGCCAGCAGGCTGCCATCGTAAAAATCCACGGCCATAAAGCCCTTGCTCAGGGCGTAACGATGGAAATCAAACACGTTGTCCAGCATGCGCAGCCGCACGATCAGCGGCTGATGCGATAGCTGATAGAGCGGCGAAGCGGGGTGCGTATAGCGCTCCGCCGGGGAAAAGCGCGTGCCGGGGTACAGGTTGACGCCCTCTGCCCAGCGAAACACCGCCGCATAGCCCCCCGCCACCGTGCCGCAGCCCAGCAGCTTCACCAGCGCTGGATGCGCGTACAGCGCCTGATAGGCCGACATGGCCAGGCACAGCGCCTCGGCCGCAGGCGCGGGGGCAATGCGGGCGTTGACGGTGGGCGCACCGGCGAACTTGACAAACAGCTTGCCCCATTGCGCGCTTTGCATGCCAAAGGCGATATTGCCCGACTGCTGCTGATCGAATACGCAGAAGGGCGTGCCGTACCGCGCTAAAAAGGAAAAATCAAACGGCGCGGCCAATTCCACCGGCAGACCCAGCACATCCTGGATCACGACTGTGCCTCCATCGCGTCCTCACGGGTAACGTTCTTAATCCACTTATTGCCGCGCAGGCGGAAGAAAGCGATGATCCACTTGTAGCATTGATCGATGCGCGTGCAGAAATACACCGCTGCGGGCGGCCAGCCCAGCACGAACGCTGCCAGATAGGACAGCGGCAGCACCACCAGCCAGCCGCAGATGAGATCCACCGTCATGACAAAGCGGCTGTCGCCCGCGCCGCGGTTGATGCCCAGGAAGCACGAGGCATGATAGGTAGTGCCAAGCAGCGTGAAAGCGCAGATGGCGATCATGCGGCGGGCCAGGGCGGCGGTTTCGATATCCAGGCTGTAGAGCGACACAAACGGCGCGCGCAGCAGGAACACCAGCCCCGCCATGAACGCGCCGATGCACAGGAACATCACCTGGATGGTATTGGAATACTCCCGGGCGCGCTGATAGTCCCGCGCGCCGACGGCCTTGCCCACCATCACGCATGCGCCGCCTGCCAGGGCGAAGGTGAACATGGTGCCCAGGTTCATCATCATATCCGTGACGGAGGCCGCGTCGATGAGCAGCTTGCCCATCTGTCCCAGAATGACGGATTTGAGCAGGCATACCAGCGCCCACTGTGCGTCGCCCGCGCCCACCGGCAGGCCGTAGCGGGCATAATCGTGCCATGCCCAGCCCTGGGAGCGCAGCAGCTCGCGCCGGCGCAGCGGCAGCACATGCTGTACGCGGAAAAGGTAAATCCACACGACCGCGCATTCCACAATGCGCGCCAGCACCGTGGCGATGGCCGCGCCCGTAACACCCATGGCGGGCAAACCCAGGTGACCGAAGATCAGGATATAATTGAAGATGACGTTGCTGATCAGCGACAGCAGCGCGGCGTACAGCGTCACCCGCACAACCTCCACGCCCTTGAGCATGCCCACCATTGCGGCGGTGAGCGCATAGGGCAGATAGCTGAAGGCCACAATGGGAAGGTACTGCATGGCCAGGTCGATCACCTGCGTTTCGCCCGCGTTGATCACCAGGCGAAGCAAGGGACGGGGGAAGAGCCGCACGGCGATGATGCACAGCACGGCAAACAGCAGGCAGGCCGCCGCAGCCACCGAGCAGATGGTTTTGATGCGCTTCATATCGCGCTTGCCCCAATACTGGGAGATCAGCACCACCGCGCCCGTGGCCAGGCCATTGAGCCCCGCCGTCACAAAGGTGGTGATGGCGTTGCTTTGCGCCACGGCGGATAAGGCATATGCGCCTGTGCGCGTGACCATTACGTTATCCGCCATGACCACCAGCAGCGACAGCGCGCTTTGAAAGGCCGCAGGCAGGGATAGGGCGAGAATCTGCTTGTAAAACTGCTTATCCTTTACCATAGCCATATCTCCTTATGCTTTTTCAATGACTTGATGCTGCGCCCAGCGGCCGCTGCGGAAGCGCCATACATAGGCGATCGAGCGCGCCGTCCAATCGCTGAACATGCCGATCCACACCGCGACCGGGCCCATATGGAACACGCGGATGAGCAGCACGGTGATGATTACGCGGCATGTCCACATGGTGACGGAGGAAGTGATGAGCGAGAACTTGACGTCGCCAGCCGCGCGCATGCCGTAGGCCAGCATGAAGGAGGTGCTCCACATCAGGGGCTTGTAGGCGCAGATCAGCCATACCATCTGCACGGTCATCAGCGCGGCGTCAGGCTCCATGCCGGCGATTACGGTGACGGGCTTGATCAGCACGGCGGCCATGGCGCAGAAGAGGAGAATCAGCATGCGGCCCAGAAAGCTGAGCTTGAGGATGTAGCGCCGGGCTTCCTCCACATGCCCAGCGCCCATGCACTGGCCAACCACCGTCATCAGCCCCAGACCCACGCCCACCGAGGCGTTGCCCACAAAGCCTTCCACCATGGCCGCCATGGCGTTGGCCGCGATGGCGGCCGTGCCCAGCGTGGATACGGTGGACTGAATGACCAGCTTGCCAAACTGGAACATGCTGTTTTCCACGCCCGTGGGTACGCCGATGCGCAGAATATGGCCGATGCGCTTGAAATCGGGCCGGATGGCGCGGTAATCGTGCACGATGATCTTCTGATGTGGCTGGCGCAGCTTATACAGGATCACCACCGCGCAGAATACGCGGCCCAAGAGCGTTGGGATGGCTGCACCCAGCACGCCCATCTTGAGACCGAAAATCAGGATGGCGTTGCCGATGATATTGATGATATTGGACAGGATCGATACCGTCATGGGCAGGCGGGAATTGCCGCTGGCGCGAAACAGCGCCGCGCCCGCATTGTACATGGCCAGGAAGGGGAAGGACAGGGCGGTGATGAGCATATAGACTTCGGCGTTTTCCATCACCGTATCCTCGACCCGGCCGAAGATCAGCGAAAGCAGCGGACGGCGCAGCGTCAGGCAGACCGCGCCGATGACGAGGGAGATGGCTGTGATGGACAGCAGCAGCTGCCGCGCCGTTTCGTTGGCCTGGCGCAGATCATCGCGCCCGATATACTGCGAGCAGATGATGGAGCCGCCCGTGGCCATGGCGGAAAACAGGTTGATCATCACGATGTTGAGCGAGTCCACCAGCGATACGGCAGCGATGGCGTGCGAGCCGACATTGCTGACCATCATGGTGTCGGCCATGCCCATCAGCGAGGCCAGAATCTGCTCCAGCATCAGGGGAATCAGGAGCGCGCACAGCTGCTTTCTGTTAAACACGGGTGCTTTCGTACCTTTCCAAAGGATTTCAGTAGGAGACGCTCCCAAGTATAGCATGAAACGGCGCGATTTGAAACACTTTGCACACGTTATTTCTTATTTACGCCCTTGCAATTTGCGGTAAAGCCTGCTATAATGCTTCTGTCGCAAGGAACGGGAGCATACGCCCCGCGCGCGCAGAGAGAGCCGTTGGTTGGTGCAAAACGGCGGCGTGCAGCGTTATTCCACCCGGGAGCGCGCGGTGAGAGCCGCGGGGTGCGCCCCATACAGCGCCAGCGAGAGGCCGCTTTGGCGGCAATCGGGGTGGCAACGCGGACAAGGTTCGTCCCCATTGGTGGGAGCGGGCTTTTTTTATTTCAAATTTTTCAAGGAGGTTTATTCCCATGCTGGATATCCGACGCATTCGTCAAAACCCGCAGGAGCTGCTTGACGCCCTGCAAAAGCGCAACAGCAAAATTGACCTGACCGAGTTCCTTCAAAAGGAGGAGGAGCGCCGTACGCTGCTCAGCCAGGTGGAAACCCTCAAGGCTCGCCGCAATGATGAGTCCAAGCGCATCGCGCAGATCAAGCGCGAAGGCGGCGACGCGCAGCCCATCATGGATGAAATGCGCCAGCTGGGCGATCAGGTAACGGCTCTGGACGCGCAGATCAAGCAGATTGAGGAATACATCAACGATTTTGTGCTGCGCCTGCCCAACTATCCCTCTGCCATGACCCCTGTGGGCAAGGATGACAGCGAAAATGTGGAGCAGCGCCGCTGGGGTGAGCCGCGCCACTTTGAGTGGGAGCCCAAGGCCCATTGGGATATCGGCACCGATCTGAATATCCTGGATTTCGACGCGGCGGCAAAGATCAGCGGTGCGCGCTTTACCGTGTATCGCGGCCTGGGTGCGCGTCTTGAGCGCGCGGTCATCAACTTCTTTATGGATACCCATGCCGCCGACGGCTACACCGAGGTACTGCCGCCCTACATGGTCACCCGCAACACCATGACCGGCACGGGTCAGCTGCCCAAATTTGAGGAGGACGCCTATAAGCTGGATCAGGATACCTTCCTGATTCCCACCGCCGAGGTGCCCGTGACCAACCTGTACCGCGATATGATCCTGGACGGCAAGGATCTGCCCATCCGCCACTGCGCCTACAGCGCGTGCTTCCGCAAGGAGGCGGGCAGCGCCGGCCGCGATACCCGTGGCCTGATCCGCCAGCACCAGTTCAATAAGGTCGAAATGGTCAAGATCACCAAGCCGGAGCAGAGCTACGAGGAGCTGGAATCCATGACCCGTCAGGCCGAAAAGGTGCTGCAGCTGCTGGGCCTGCCCTATCGCGTGGTGGCGCTGTGCTCGGGCGATCTGGGCTTCTCCGCCGCCAAGTGCTATGACATCGAGGTGTGGATGCCTTCCTATAACCGCTATGTGGAAATCAGCTCCTGCTCCAACTGCGAGGACTTCCAGGCGCGCCGCGCGGGCATCCGCTATCGCGAGGATCCCAAGTCCAAGCCGCAGCTGTGCCACACCCTTAATGGCTCCGGCGTGGCCGTGGGCCGCACTGTGGCCGCCATTCTGGAGAACTATCAGAACAGCGACGGCAGCGTCACTGTGCCCGAAGTGCTGCGCAAGTACATGGGCGTGGATGTAATTGGCAAGTAATTGGCCGAAACGTTCAAGTACAGCCAAAATACAAAATTTTCCCTTGACAATCCGCGAAAGGGCTGGTATAGTACCCGCATGAACGGTTGATCACTGAGGAAAGGAGAGCGCACCGTGATGAAGCGTATGGCGATGGACAACATGATGATGCAGATGTACATGTACATGTGCATGCGTCGCTGTGCCTTGATCGATGTGCTTTCTCAACGGTAAGCGCTTGTTTGTGAGCGCCGGCCGTACCATCCGGTATGCAACGGGGAAGCTTCATCGAGCTTCCCCGTTTTTTATTACCGAAAGGAGGCCCCGCCCATGAGCCGCTGCCTGATCCAGACCAATCGCTTCAGCAAACGAATGCGACGCTCCTTACACGCATCCCCGTTTGCCGCGCAGATCACAAAATGAAACAAAAAAGGAGAAAACCACCATGAAAAAGCTGCTTGCTATCCTGCTGACCCTGGCTCTGTCCCTGTCCTTCACCGCTGCTCTGGCTGATACCGTTACCATCGGCGTGCCCAACGACACCACCAACGAAGCCCGCGCCCTGCTGCTGCTGCAGGCCAACGGCATCATCAAGCTGGCCATGGGCAGCGGCATCCAGGCCACCGTACGCGATATCGTGGAAAACCCCTACAATGTTGAAATCGTTGAGATCGAAGCCGCTCAGCTGCCCGTTCAGCTGCCCGATCTGGACTACGCCGTCATCAACTCCAACTACGCCATCAGCGCTGATCTGAACCCTGTGAAGGATTCCCTGCTGCTGGAAGGCTCCTACTCTGCCTACGGCAACATCCTGGCCGTGAAGGAAGGCACTGAAGAATCCGACAAGGTGAAGGCTCTGGTCGCCGCGCTGGAAAGCAAGCAGGTGGCGGATTTTATCACCGAAACCTATAACGGCTCCGTGGTAAGCACGGTGGAAAACCCCACCGACGGCTATGACGCCACCGTGGATTACGACGCTCTCAAGGGTCAGAAGATCACCGTGGCCGCTTCTCCCACCCCCCATGCCGAAATCCTCAAGGTTGCCCAGGAAATCCTGGCCGCTAAGGACGTCGAGCTGGAAATCGTAGAGTTCACCGATTATGTGCAGCCCAACCTGGTTGTGGACAACGGCGAGATCGACGCGAACTACTTCCAGCACCTGCCCTACCTGGAGGACTTCAACGCCGAGAACGGCACCAAGCTGGTTTCCGTATCCGTGATTCACGTAGAGCCCATGGGTCTGTACGGCGGCCGTCAAACTACCCTTGACGCGCTGGGCCTGAGCAAGTAAAATATAATAGGAAGAAAATGCCGCACCGGTAGGATTTTCCTGCCGGTGCGCGCGTATGAGCGGAGGAAGCCCTGTGATTGAGATCAAAAACCTGACCAAAACCTTTCCCAGCGCGGACGGTACCTTCTACGCCCTCAAAAATGTAAGCCTGACCATCAACGACGGCGAAATCTATGGCATTATCGGCATGAGCGGCGCAGGCAAATCCACGCTGGTGCGCTGTATCAACATGCTGGAGCGCCCCACCGAGGGCGCGGTGCTGGTGAACGGCTGCGATGTGGGTACGCTGCGGGAAAGCGAGCTGCGCAAAACCCGCCGCGAGGTGACGATGATCTTTCAGGGCTTTCACCTTTTGATGCAGCGCACGGTGCTGCGCAATATCTGCTTCCCGCTGGAGCTGGCAGGGGTAAAGGCCAGCGAGGCCAAGGCTCGCGCGCGGGAGCTGCTGCGCATGGTGGGCCTGCCCGATAAGGAAAACGCCTATCCTGCCCAGCTGTCCGGCGGCCAGCAGCAGCGCGTAGCCATCGCCCGCGCGCTGGCGACCAATCCCAAGGTGCTGCTGTGCGACGAGGCCACCAGCGCCCTGGATCCCAAAACCACCCACGATATCCTCTCGCTCATCCGCGATATCAATCAGCGGCTGGGCATCACGGTAATCATCATTACCCACCAGATGAGCGTGGTGCAGGAAATCTGCGACCGCGTAGCCATCCTGGAGAACGGCGAAGTGGTGGAGGAGGGCACGGTTGTCAGCGTGTTCTCCAATCCCAAGGCGGCCGCCACGCGCCGCCTGGTGTTCCCTGACAGCGCGGAGGACGAATTGGATCTGCCGCACGACGAGCATCGCCTGCGCGTGATCTTCAACGGCGCGCCCGCCGCCAATACGCCTTTGATCGCCCGTATGGCCATGGATAAGCGCATTGCCGCCAACATCCTGTACGCTTCCACCCGCAGCGTGGGGGATAAGATCTATGGGCACATGCTGCTGGGCATCCCCGGCGGTGATGAGGAAACGCGCACGGCCATGGAGTACCTGCGCGCGGCGGAAAACGTAGTGGTGGAGGAAGCGTAATATGAATTGGTTTACAGCGAAAAAATGGCAGACCGCGCTGGAGCTTTTGCTGGATCTGAGCAAGAACGGCGTGCTCTATTATCTGTGGGAAACCTTCTATGTAACCGTGCTGGCCACGGCCTTTGCCATGCTGCTGGGCTTGCCGCTGGGCATTTTGCTGGTGACAGGCGATGAAAAGGGCGTGCTGCCCCTGCCCAAGATCGTGCTGCGCGCGCTGAACGCGCTGATTAACCTGCTGCGTTCGGTGCCCTTCCTGATCCTGATGATCCTGGTGGTGCCCCTTACTCGCCTGATTGTGGGCAAATCCTACGGCTCGGTGGCCTCCATCGTGCCGCTGGTGGTGGCGGCATTCCCCTTTGTGGCGCGTCTGGTGGAAAGCAGCCTGCGTGAGGTGAACCCCAACATCATTGAAATGGCGCAGAGCATGGGCGCGTCTCCGCTGCAAATCATCTGCAAGGTGATGCTGCCCGAAAGCGTGCCCTCGCTGATCAATAACGCGGCCATCGCCATCACGACAATCCTGGGCTATTCCGCCATGGGCGGCGCAATCGGCGCGGGCGGTCTGGGCAAGCTGGCCATCATGTACGGCTACAATAAGTATAATTATCCTGTGATGATCCTGGCGGTGATCGTGCTGGTGGTGCTGGTGCAGCTGTTCCAGAGCATCGGCACGCGCCTGTCCGTCAAGCTGGATAAGCGCATCCGCAAATAACAAAAGGAAAAAGCCGGCTGATTGGAAAAACTCCGATCAGCCGGTTTTGTTATGACACGTGAAAAGAATGCTGTATCCTTTATACCAGCCGCAGCGCGGGTCTGGCGTTGAGGGACAGGTCGGCGATTTCGCCGCGCATCAGCCGGTAATAGGCGGCGGAGCCGATCATGGCGGCATTGTCGCCGCACAGCTTTAGCTTGGGCAGGTAAAGGGTGATCCCAGCCTTTTGGCAGGCCTGCTCAAAGGCTGCGCGCAGGCCGCTATTGGCCGATACGCCGCCGGCCAGCGCCAGCCTGGTCACATGATGGTCCAGCGCCGCCAGCATGGTTTTATCCAGCAGCGCCTTGACCACGGCATGCTGGAAGGAGGCGGCCAGATCCTCCGGCCGTGCGGTTTCACCGCGCTGCTCCATGGTGTGCACGGCGTTGATAAAGGCCGTTTTCAAGCCTGAAAAACTGAAATCATACGCGCCGGGCGTATGCGCCGTGGGCAGCTTGACCGCGCCGGGATTGCCCTGCTGGGCCAGCTTGTCCAGCAGCGGGCCGCCAGGATAGGGCAGGTGCAGCACGCGCGCAGCCTTGTCAAAGGCCTCACCCGCCGCGTCATCCTGCGTGCAGCCCAGCAGCCTGTATACGCCGTAATCCTCCACCATCAGGATATGGCTGTGCCCGCCGCTGGCCACCAGGCAGATAAAGGGCGGGGTCAGCTCCGGATGCGTAAGGTAATTGGCGCAGATGTGCCCCTCGATGTGATTGACCGGAATCAACGGCTTATCCGTCGCATAGGCCAGCGCCTTGGCGCAGCTCACGCCCGTCAGCAGCGCGCCTACCAGACCGGGGCCGTAGGTGACGCCGATGGCGTCGACATCGCGCAGCTTCATACCGGCCTCGTTCAGGGCGTAATCTACCATGCGATCAACCGCATCCACATGCGCGCGGCTGGCAATTTCGGGCACCACGCCGCCGTACACGGCGTGCAGGGGAATCTGGGTAAACACGGCGCTGGACAGGATCTTGCGGCCGTTTTGAATCACAGCGGCGGCAGTTTCGTCGCAGGAGGATTCGATGGCGAGGATATTCACCTCTTTTTTTGCCTGCAGGGCGGCAAGCCCGGCGCGGCAGGTGGCAATATAGCTCATGTCGGTTCGCCTGATTTCATTGGTTTGAAGGAAAGGTACAACAGCGCAGCCAGGATGAGGCCCAGCGGCCAGAAAAACCCAAGCATCAGCCAGCCAAGCTGCGCGGAAAGCAATACAAAAAAGGATTCGGGCATCAGCAGGATGATCAGGTCGGTTTGCGGATCCATCAGCCACAGCTCATTGCTGAACAAAAGCCGGTGCAGCAGCACGAAAAGGCTGTTGAAATCCACCGCCGCCCAGAGCGCGACAGCGCCGATCAGCACCATCGCCCCAGCCCAGCCCAGCAGCACGGTTTTGGCAAGCGTGCGCGCCGTCAACCTGCTGCGCCAAGCCAGCGCACAGGCTGTCAGCATAAGCGCGGATACCGCAATCATCAGGATCAAGCCCAAAGCCCGCAGCGATTGAAAGAGCCGGCGCACATCGGATAGATGCTGCAGTTCCTTCTCGTTAAAGGCATTGGCCAGCGCGCCGCCCTTGAGAATTTGCGCCTGCGGGGTATCGGCCTTTCCGGCAAAATAGCGGCTGAGCGCCTGCGCAATCGCATCGTACTGCGAGGCAGGCACGTTCATTGCCTGGGTATCAGCGCAGGCGGCAAAGCCCGCGCTGTATAGCTGTGCGTTCGTTGCCGTGCGCAGGATGGCCAGGCAAAGCCCGGCGATCAGCATGCACAGCAGCGTCAGCCCGGAAAGCAGCGCGATGGAAAGCCTGCGCATTTTACTGCATTTTCAGGTAGGCTACGGTGAAGCCGTCCAGGTTGCCGTTCATCACGTCGTCAATTGCGCCGGTTTCGTAGCCCGTGCGGTGATCCTTGACCATGGTGTAGGGCTGGAAAACGTAGGAGCGAATCTGGCTGCCCCACTCGATCTTTTTCATTTCGCCCTTGATATCGGCCATTTGCTGCTCGCGCTCACGCTCGCGGATTTCAAGCAGCCTGGCCTTGAGCATCTTCAAGCAGGTGGCGCGGTTCTGCACCTGGTCGCGCTCGGTCTGGCAGGCTACCACGATGCCGCTGGGGAAGTGCGTCATGCGCACGGCGGAGGAGGTCTTGTTGACGTTCTGGCCGCCCGCGCCGCTGGAATGGTAGGTATCCACGCGCACGTCCTTCATGTCGATTTCGATGTCGTCGTCCAGATCTTCCAGCATGGGGGCCACGTCCAACGAGGCAAAGCTGGTGTGGCGGCGGGCGTTGGCGTCAAAGGGGCTGATGCGCACCAGGCGGTGAACGCCTTTTTCTCCGCGCAGATAGCCGTAGGCATGGTCGCCGCTCACCTCAAAGGTAACGGACTTGAGCCCGGCCTCGTCGCCCTCCAGAATATCCAGCAGCTTCACCGTAAAGCCCATGCGCTCACAGTAGCGGGTATACATACGGTAGAGCATGCTGGTCCAGTCCTGCGCCTCGGTGCCGCCCGCGCCGGCATGCAGGGACAGCACCGCGTCATGGTCGTCATACTGGCCGCGCATCAGCGTTTCCAGCTCCAGCGCGTCGGTATCGTTGCGCAGCTTTTCCAGCATTTCGCTGACTTCAGGCACCACGGACGCATCGTCCGCTTCCTCGGCCAGCTCCATCATCACCTCGATGTCGTCGCACTGGGATACCAGCCCCTCATAATGCTTGATCTTGGCTTCCAACTGGGAAATTTTGCGGGTCACATGGGTGCTGCGTTCCAGATTATCCCAAAAGCCCGGCTCGCCCTGCTCCTCATGCAGCTCGGTCAATTCTTGCTGCATATGGTCGATGTGCAGGCCATCGCCCACATCGTGCAGCTTGGCGCGCAGGGCTTCCAGATCGGTGCGGTACTTTTCAAACTCAAGAATCATGGATTATCCTCCATTTTGTGAAATCGCTGGGGGAAGTCAGTATCAAAGGCGGGCTTTATTCATTGCGTCCGCAGCAGTTTTTATACTTTTTGCCGCTGCCGCAGGGGCAGGGATCGTTGCGGCCAGGCTTTTTATCGGCCTTGACGGGACGCGCGCCCTCCTGACGGGAGGACTTGGCGGCCTTTTCCATGGCGGAGCTGTTCTTTACATCGTTGGTGCCGGTGATGGCGGCAACGGCGCGGCGGCGCTGGGCGTTGCGATCCTCGATATGAGCCAGGAACAGCAGCCGCACCGTATCCTCACGGATCAGGCGCACCATATCCTCGAACATATCGTAGGATTCCATCTTGTATTCGTTGATGGGGTCGCGCTGGGCGAAGGCGCGCAGGCCGATGCCGTCGCGCAGCTGATCCATCGCATCGATGTGATCCATCCAGCGGCGATCTACGCTGTGCAGCAGGAAGGCGCGTTCCAGCTCACGCATATCGTGGCCGTAGGCGGTTAGCTGTTCCTCGCGCTTGCGGTAAAGCTCGAGGGAGATATTGAGCAGACGCTCTTTGATTTGATCCTTATTCAGCTTGCGCAGCTCGTCCTCATGCTCGGTGATTTCGGTGGGCGGCACGCACAGGCGCCCCAGATATTCGGCCAGGCTGTCAAGCTGCCACAGGGCGGGATCGGGATTGCTGCACTCGTGGGCGACGGCATCGCCGATCAGCTGCTCGATCATGCTGACGATGTTATCGTGGACGTTCTCGCCTTCCAGCACCTGACGGCGCTGCTTATAGATCAGCTCGCGCTGCTGGTTCATGACGTCATCGTATTGCAGCACGTGCTTGCGGATTTCGTAGTTGCGGCTTTCCATGCGCTTCTGGGCGTTTTCGATCTGGCTGGTCAGCAGCTTTGCATCCAGCGGGGTATCCTCGTCCATGCCCAGGCGGGAGGAGAGCATCTTCATCCGTTCGCCGCCGAAGATGCGCAGCAGATCGTCCTCCATGGAGATGAAGAACTGGCTGCTGCCCGGATCGCCCTGACGGCCGGCGCGGCCGCGCAGCTGATTGTCGATGCGGCGGCTTTCGTGGCGCTCGGTGCCCAGGATGTGCAGGCCGCCCAGGGCAACCACGCGGTCGTGCGCCACATCGGTTTCCTTTTTATATTCGGCGCGCAGCTGGGTATAGTGCGCACGGGCGGAGAGCACCTCGTCGGATACATTATCGTTGTGGCCGGTGGCCAGTTCGATGATCTCGTCCTCATAGCCCTCCTGCCGCATGGTGCGGCGGGCCATGTAATCCGGGTTGCCGCCCAGCAGGATATCCGTGCCGCGGCCCGCCATGTTGGTGGCGATGGTGACGGCGCCGTAATGGCCGGCCTGTGCCACGATGGCGGCCTCGCGGGCATGATGCTTGGCGTTTAGCACCTCATGAGGCACACCGCGCATTTCCAGCATGTGGGACAGCAGCTCGCTGACCTCTACCGAGATGGTACCCACCAGCACGGGCTGGCCGGTGGCATGGCGGCGGATGATCTCCTCCACTACGGCCTTGTACTTGCCCTTCTTGGTGGTGTAGACCATATCGTTGAGATCCTTGCGGATCATGGGCTTGTTGGTGGGAATCTGCACCACGTCCAGCGCGTAAATGCCCTGGAACTCGGCTTCTTCGGTTTTGGCGGTACCCGTCATACCCGACAGCTTGTGATACATGCGGAAGAAATTCTGATAGGTGATGGTGGCCAGGGTGCGGCTTTCGCGCTCGACCTTTACGTGCTCCTTAGCCTCCAGCGCCTGGTGCAGACCGTCGGAGAAGCGGCGGCCCACCATGATGCGGCCGGTGAACTCGTCCACGATCATGACCTGGTTATCCTGCACCACATAGTCCACGTCGCGCTTCATGATGGCGTTGGCCTTGAGCGCCTGGATGATGTAGTGGTACAGCTCGTTGTTTTCGGGGTCGGACAGGTTTTCCACGCCGAAGTACTTTTCGGCCTTTTCCACGCCTGCCTCGGTCAGGGTGGCGCTCTTTTCCTTTTCGTCCACCCAGTAATCGCCGTCAATTTCCACCTGCTCACCCATCAGGCGGCGCACGGTGCTGCTTTGCCCGGCCAACTCGGGATCCTCTTTCTTTTCGCCCCGAACCAGGCGGCATACAAAGCGATCGGCCTTTTCATACATATCGGTGGACTTTTCACCCTGGCCGGAGATAATCAGCGGCGTGCGCGCCTCATCGATGAGGATGGAGTCCACCTCGTCCACGATGGCAAAGTTGTGCTCGCGCTGCACCATGTTTTCCTTATAGACCACCATGTTGTCGCGCAGGTAATCAAAGCCCAGCTCGTTATTGGTGCCGTAGGTGATATCGCAGCTATAGGCGGCTTTGCGCTGCTCGGGGGTCAGGCCGTTGAGGATGATGCCCACGCTCATGCCCAGGAAGCGGTAGAGCTTGCCCATTTCCTCGCCCTGGAACTTGGCCAGGTAATCGTTGACGGTGACGATGTGCACGCCCTTGCCCGACAGCGCGTTCAGATAGGCGGGCATAGCGGCGGTCAGCGTTTTGCCCTCGCCGGTTTTCATCTCGGCGATGCGGCCCTGATGCAGTACGATGCCGCCGATCATCTGTACCCGGAAGGGGCGCATGCCCAGCACGCGCTTGCTGCCCTCACGCACCACAGCGAAGGCCTCGGGCAGCAGCTTGTCCAGCTCCTCCCCGCCCTGCGCACGGGCGCGCAGCTCGTTGGTCTTTTCACGCAGCTGATCGTCGGTCAGCTTTTCATATGTAGGTTCCAGCGCGTCGATGGCGTCCGCCTGCTTATACAGGGGCTTGAGCAGCTTTTCGGGGCTGGGCGTAAGCAGTTTCTTGATCCATTCCATAAGGGTAGCTCCTTCGGATTATTTACCATCCTATATTATAGCATATCCCATAAAGGCTGGCAAGCGCGGCTTTGGAGAAAAGAGAAAAGGGCTTTGGAGAAAAGGGCAATGCGGCGTATTCTTGACATCCGATGCGAAGTATTATACACTCATAGGGAAAGAATGCTGCTGAACGATCATGAACGCATGACTGAATAGAAAGGGCTTGTCCATGAAAAAGCTGATTGCCATCTGCTTGCTTTTATGCCTGTTTGCCTTGCCGGCGCAAGCGACGTATTATCCTACGCCGGAAGCAAAAACGATTGCTATTCGAGAATTTGATACGATTTATCCAGGCCTTACGCAGGAAATGAAGGATAATATTTGGATTTCCTATGTTTCGGGGGATCTGGATTGGCGGGACAAGAGCAGATTTGTATTTCAGTACAAAAAAGAACATATGATCAGCGTGGAAATTACCGTGGACGCATGGACTGGCGAAGCAACGGGCTCCCCTGAGTGGCCGCTGGCACAGCTGATTGAGGAATACGAAAGCGGGATATCCCGCGAGCAGGCAGAGCAGATTGCACTGCAAACCTACAACGATTCATTGCCGGAGCTTGAGCAGCAGTTTCCTAAGAACTATCAGGCGTTTGTGGAGCGCTACGGCGAGGAACAGTTAAGCAGCGAACATATGGTGCTGTACATGATGTACATTTCGCAGTACAACTGCGGCGAAAAAGGCCAGGAACCAATATGGTATATTTCCGTTATTCATGAGATGAACCGCCCGTCGGATCTGCCTTACGATTCATACACATGGTTGCTGCTTACCGTAAATGCCCGTACCGGCGAGGTGATGGAAAAGACGCTGGATACTACTAACTGTGAACCGTTTGTGCTTAAGCCTTGGCCGTTCAGGCAATAACAGAATAACAAAAAGTCCGCGGGGCGTTTGAACCCCGCGGATTTGTATTGATTTGCTTTTGCAGGCTTACCGCAGCATGCCGGCCAGCTTATCCGCCAGCGCGTCCAGCCCGTTTTCGTCCATCAGCTCAATCATGCCCGCGTCTACGGCGGCGGCAAGCTTGGGATTGATGGGCAGGCGGCACACGGGGGAGATGCCATGGGCCTTGGCGATGTCATCGGCATGGCTTTCGCCGAAAATGGCGTGCACCTTGCCGCAGTCCGGGCAGCGGAAGGAGGACATGTTTTCCACCAGACCCAGCACCGGCACGTTCATCATATCAGCCATTTTGACGGCCTTTTCCACAATCATGCCCACCAGCTCCTGCGGGGTGGCCACAACCACAATGCCGTCTACCGGCAGCGACTGGAACACCGTCAGGGGCACGTCGCCCGTTCCCGGAGGCATATCCACAAACATAAAGTCTACGTCGCCCCACACAACGTCCGTCCAGAACTGCTTGACCGCGCCGGCGATGACCGGGCCGCGCCATACGACGGGATCGGTATCGTGCTCCAGCAGCAGGTTCAGGCTCATCACCCGGATACCGGTTTTGGTAATGACGGGCATGATGCCGATATCGGTGCCCTGCGCCTGCTCGTGCAGGCCGAAGGCGCGGGGGATGGAGGGGCCAGTCATATCCGCATCCAGAACGGCTGCGGTGTAGCCCTGACGGCTCATCAGCACGGCCAGCATGGAGGTGACCAGGCTTTTGCCCACGCCGCCCTTGCCGCTGACCACGCCGATCAGCTTTTTGACATGGGTCATGTCGTTGGGCTTTTCAAGCAGATCCTGCGGCGCGGTGCGCGATGCGCAGGCGCTGGAGCATGTGGAGCAGTCATGGGTGCAATTTTCGCTCATGATGATTCCTTCTATTCTGATATAATCATGTACAAGACGTACATCACTTTTAATATTATACTGATTTGGCTGTTTTAGTCAAGCAAAGGGCGCAAAAAGCAAAAAGAAAAGGCGCAAAAAAGGCGCAGTACAAAAAGCTTGATATTTTTATATCGATATTTCAATAGATGAATTGACAAATCCGCTGGATATGTTATACTGGTATTGGTGGAAATTGGGATGTCGATTCCCTTTACCATTTGTACCCCAATCTACTATTTTTAGGATGGAGGCATATCAATTATGGCGAAGAACAACATCGTCAGCTGGGATGTCATCACCAACTTTGTTGTGGATGCGTTCAAGGGCTACGGCATTCCCGAAGAGGATGCAAAAATTTGCGCGGACGTGCTGCTGGAGTCCGACAAGCGCGGCATCGAGTCCCACGGCGTAAATCGCTTCAAGCCCATCTATCTGGACCGCATCAAGGCCGGTATCCAGTTCCCCGTGACCAACTTTGAAATCATCAAGGAAACCCCCACCACCGCCGTTGTGGACGGCCATCACGGCATGGGTCAGGTCATCGGCTATAAGTCCATGGAAATGGCTATCAAGAAGGCCAAGGAATACGGCATGGGCATGGTCGCCGTGCGCAATTCCACCCACTATGGTATTGCTGGTTACTATGCGGATATGGCCGCCAACGCGGGCTGCATCGGCATGACCGGCACCAACGCCCGTCCCTCCGTCGCGCCTACCTTTGGCGTTGAGGGCATGTTCGGCACCAACCCCCTGACCGTGGGCATCCCCACCGACGAGGACTTCAACTTCCTGCTTGACTGCGCCACCTCTATCATCCAGAACGGCCGCGTGGAATACTATGCCCGCATCGGCAAGGAAATCCCCGAGGGCACCCTGATCGCCCGCGATGGCAGCCCGGTAACGGGCGACGCCGGCGAAGCGCTGAAGATGATCCGCAGCGGCCAGGCTGCGCTGACCACCCTGGGCGGCATCGGCGAAGCGCTGGGCGGCTATAAGGGCTACGGCTACGCCATGATCATCGAGCTGCTCTCCGCCGTCCTGCAGGATGGCTGGTACGGCAAGGATCTGGACGGCAAGGACGAGAACGGCAACATCCGTCCCTATCATCTGGGGCACTTCTTTATTGCCATCGATACCGATCACTTCATGGGCGAGGACGTGTGCCGCAAGAAGGCCGGCGACATCCTGCGCGCCGTGCGTGCTTCCCAGAAGGCCCCCGGCTGCGAGCGCATCTACACCGCGGGCGAAAAAGAGCATGAAATCCGCCTGGCCCGTAAGGCCGGCGTACCCATCAATGATTCCGTGCAGAAGGAAATCATTGCGATCCGGGATGAGCTGGGCCTGAACCAGTATCACTTCCCCTTTGAGGATTAATGCCATGGATATCAGACAAGAATCGCTGAAAAAGCACTATGAGTGGAACGGCAAGATTGAGGTTATCAATCGCTGCCCCATCAACAACCGTGAGGATCTGTCCCTGGCTTACACCCCCGGCGTTGCCGAGGCGTGCATGGTGATCCATAACGATTATAACAAGAGCTATGAGCTGACCCGCCGCAACAACCTGGTGGCCGTTATCACCGACGGCACCGCCATTCTGGGCCTGGGCGATATCGGCCCCGAAGCCGGCATGCCCGTTATGGAGGGCAAGTGCGCCCTGTTCAAGGCATTTGCCGATGTGGATGCGTTCCCCATCTGCATCCGCAGCAAGGATGTTGACGAGCTGGTACGCACCATCTACCTGATCTCCGGCAGCTTTGGCGGCATCAACCTGGAAGATATCAGCGCTCCCCGCTGCTTCGAGGTAGAACGCAAGCTGAAGGAAATCTGCGATATCCCCGTGTTCCATGATGACCAGCATGGCACTGCCATCGTGGTGGCTGCCGCGCTGATTAACGCCCTGAAGATCGTTAAAAAGCAGATCGGCGACGTCAAGGTTGTCATCAACGGCGCGGGCTCTGCCGGTATTGCCATTGGCAAGCACCTGCTGAACCTGGGCGTAAAGCACCTGACGATGGTGGATCGTTTTGGCATCATCTGCAAGGGCATGCCCGATCTGAACTCCGCCCATGCTGAAATCGCCGAAGTGACCAACCTGGAGCACAAGATGGGCACCCTGGCCGACGCCATGAAGGGCGCGGACGTGTTCATTGGCGTTTCTGCTCCCAACATCGTGACCGAGGAAATGGTCAAGTCCATGGCGGCGGATTCCATCATGTTCCCCATGGCCAACCCCACCCCTGAAATTATGCCCGACAAGGCCAAGGCCGCCGGCGCGCGCATCGTGGGCACGGGCCGCAGCGATTTCCCCAACCAGATCAACAACGTGCTGGCCTTCCCCGGCATCTTCCGCGGCGCGCTGGATTGCCGCGCGTCCTGCATCAACGAGGAAATGAAGGTTGCCACCTCCATCGCCCTGGCCAATCTGATCCCCGAGGATGAGCTGAACGAAGAAAACATCATCGCCAGCGCTCTGGATAAGAGCGTGGCCAAGGCCGTCGCCGCCGCGGTTGTAGAAGCCGCGCACAAGACCGGCGTTGCCCGCATCTGATTCGGTTTTTCTAAAACAAACAACCGCCGCAGGCTATATGGCTTGCGGCGGTTTTCGTATGCAAAGCTTGTATTTTAGAATGTGAACGTATGGTGCGGTACAGCCCATTCCACGGGGATATCCAGCCCGCGGTGAGCCACCTTCAGCGCTGCGGGGCGCTTGGGCTCGTAGGAGTGGGTAAGCAGCAGACTCTTTGCGCCGCTCTCCTGGCATACACGCACGGCTTCCACCGCGCTGGAATGCTTGCTGGTATTCTGGGCTTCGGGGCGCGGCGTGCCGCCATAGGAGGCCTCATGCACCAGCAGATCGACGTCATGGAAGAATGCGCCGAAGGTAGGCAGATAGCGCGTATCGCCCGTCAGGCCGATGGCATGGCCGGTGGTCAAATCGGTGATGCGGTAGCATACGTCGGGCGTGGGATGGTCGCCGTCCAGCACATCAATGTGGAAACCGGGAATATCCACCGTGTCGCCGCCGCCTACCTCAATGATGCGGGGCATCACGGTTACGCACTCGTTGATGTGGGTGTCAAAGAGAAAATCCATGGCCTTCATCACAAATTTGCGCACGGTGGCCTTGGGCCCGACGATGGTCAACTCGCCCAGATCCCGATCCCGGCATACGCGCCAGTAGTGCAGCAGCGGAGCCAGCCCCATGTAGTGATCGCAGTGCATGTGGGTGAAGCACACGGTGCGGATGCCGAGCGGATCCACATCATGCTCCAACAGCTGCGTAATCACGCTGGGGCAGGCGTCGATGAGAATCTTGTCGCAAATCGTGTAGCAGGAGTGATCGTTGTAGGCCGTTTGATGCCAGTCGGCAGAGCCAAGCACACGGATAAAGGATTGTTTCATGTTCGTCCTCCCGTAAAAAATAGGGCGCAAGAGCCGGATAGCCCCTGCGCCCCTTGTTGTGGCTGATTACAGCTCGTTATGAGCCAGCTTGTTGTAGAAGTCTACATAGTAGTTGTAGCCGTAATTCTCCAGATCAGCCAGGTAGCTGTTCCAGCTTTCATCGGTAACGCCCTTCATGATGGCGTCAGAGAAGAAGCCGTTGATGATATTATACAGGCCGTCGGTGCTGAAGTCAAACTCTTCCTGCGCTTCGGCGGGAACGATGCTGGAATTCATGGAGAAGGGGCAGAAGGTGGGATCATACTTATCCAGAGAGACGTAGCGCTGCACGCCCCATACGGACAGGTCGGTGGTGCGGTAGTTCTCACGCTCGATCATCAGGGGAGCGATATCTACCAGACCCAGGGTATTGCCGCCGGTATAGGTCTTGCCAATGCACCATTCGTAGCCGGCTTCGATCAGCGCGGCATCCTTTTCGTGCGTGCAGCCTTCGGGGCAATCCTTGTCGAATTCCTTCATCAGGTACTTGAAGCCATGAGCAGCGATATCTTCAATGGTCGCATCGGCGGGCAGATACTCGTTGTTCTCGTCTACGAATTCCCACAGCAGGCCGCGGCGGGAGCCGTTGTTGATTTCCAGCGCCTTGATGGGATCAGAAGCGTATTCCCAGATTTCATAGGCCTTTTCGATATTCTTGCAGTCCTTGGAGATCATGAAGCCGTTGCGGTAAGCGTTCATGAAGTTCATGTTTCTGGTGGGGAGAACTGTCTCGTAGCCTTCGGCTGCCGGGGGAACAAAGGCTTCAAACTGCAGGAACAGCTCCTTGTCGGTGATGTGGTTGCAGGGGCCCCACGCCCAGAACACGCCCACCTTGTCGGCGTTCAGGTTGGCATTGAACTGATCCTGCGTCTGGGCGAAGCCTTCCAGATTGATCAGACCTTCCTGACCCAGCTGATGGTAGTATTCGATGAATTCGCGGTAGGCGGGGGTATTGACGGCGCCGATGACGTTGCCATCCTTATCCCAGCTGTAGTATACCTTGCCGTTGGGATAGATGGGCAGACCCCAAGCCACAGCGGCGTTCATCAGCCAGGAAGTGTACACCTTATCGCAGAAATCGAAGGGAATTTCATCGGTGGCATCGCCGTTGCCGTTGGCGTCCATATCGCGGAAGGCAACCAGCACGTCATGGAACTCTTCCATGGTGGTGGGCATTTCCTTGCCTACGCGCTCCAGCCACTTGGTGTTGATATACTGAATACCATAGGTGGTATGCATACGGGAATGCAGCGCACCAGCGGGCAGACTGTAGATATTGCCATCGGGATAGGTCTGGTTTTCACGCCAGGTGGGGAAGTAATTCTCGTAGAAGTTGTACAGATTGGGCATGTAGGTCTTGATTTCATCCTCGGTGATCACATGCCACAGCTTGGTGTTCAGGGAAACGATGGAATCGCTCATGGCCTTGCCGCTCCAGAAGATGTCCGGCAGGGGCGAAGCGGCCAGCAGGGCAGTCAGAGGCTCTTCAATCTGACCTTCGGTCAGCTCGATCCAGTTAATCTTGACGTTGCAGGCTTTTTCGATTTCCTGCGCCCAGTTTTTCTGATTGTAGGATTCGGTGATATCGGTGGTGCGGCGGGTGGTGGCAATCGTCAGCGTTACCGGTTCCTCAGCCGCGGCGATGGAAGCAATGCCGCACAGCAGCATCAGCGCCATCAGGAACGAAAGGATGCGCTTGGTCATGGTGTTGTTCCTCCTTTGATTTTATCAAAAACAGGATCTCCTGTTTTTAGCCCTTGAGAGAGCCGATCATGACGCCCTGCACAAAGTACTTTTGCAGGAAGGGGTACAGGCACATGATGGGCAGGGTGGAAATGACGATGACGGCGTAGCGGATGGTCAGGATCATATCCTGAATTTCCTTCAGCGCGTCCGGATCATCCACGGAGTCGGTGCTCATGGTGACCAGCAGCAGCTGGCGCAGGTACAATTGCAGCGGGTGCAGCTTGGTATCGGTGGTATACACCAGGGCGTTATAATAGTTGTTCCAGTGCGCAACGGCGATGTACAGGGCGATGACGGCAATGATGGCCTTGGACAGCGGCAGCACAAAGGTGAAGAAAAAGCGGGTGTTGGAGCAGCCATCCATGCTGGCCGCCTCGCGCAGTTCCTCGGGAATGGTGGAGCCGCAGAAGGTGCGGATCAGAATCATGTTGTATACCGATACGCTGCCGAACATGATCAGGATCCAGCGGGTATTGACCAGATGCAGGGTGGAAGCCACAATGTAGGTGGGAATCAGGCCGCCGCCAAAGTACATGGTGAATACGAACAGCGCCATGATGATCTTGCGGAATGGCAGGTCGTTGCGGGACAGCGCATAGCCTGCGGGCAGGCAGACGATCAGGCCAAACAGCGTGCCGGCCACCGTGTACAGGATGGTATTGGCATAGCCAAGCCACAGCTGGCGCTGCGCCAGGGCGTATTTATACGCGCCGAAGGTGAGCCCGCGGGGCAGGATGATGAGCTTGCCGGAGTTGATATAGGTGGGATCGGAGAAGGAAGCCAGGAAGGCATACCATACGGGATAGAAGCAGATGATGACAAAGAAGCCGAGGATGATATAGAATATGACGTTGACGACCTTGTCGCCGGTGCTTTGACGCTTCATGCTGGGTTACCTCCTTTCTTAGAACAGGCTGTTGCCCGACAGCTTATCGGAAATGCGGTTGACCGTAACCAGCATGATCAGGTTGATCAGGTTGTTAAACAGGCTGATGGCGGCGGAATAGGAGTATTTGGTGCTCTTGATACCCTGTTTATAGATATAAGTGGAAAGTACTTCGGACACGGAGTAGTTGAGAGAGTTTTGCATGATGTAGGCCTTATCAAAGCCCAGCGACATCATTTGACCAAAGCGCATGATCAGCAGGATGGCGATGGTGGGCAGGATGCCGGGGATATCGATGTGCCAGATGCGGCGCAGCTTGCCTGCGCCGTCAATCATGGCGGCTTCGTGCAGGCCGGAGTCGATGCTGGTCAGCGCAGCCAGATAGATGATAGAATTCCAGCCCATCTCCTGCCATACGCCCGACCATACATACACATGGCGGAAATACTTGGCTTCGCCCATCACATAGGCGGGCGTGCCGCCAAAGGCCTTTACAATGGTATTGACCCAGCCGCTGTTGACCGAGAACATGCAGCTCATCAGGCCAACCAGCACAACCACCGAGATAAAGTGCGGCAGGTAGGTGATGGTTTGCGCCACGCGCTTAAAGCGTTTGCCGGGGATGCTGTTCATCACCAGCGCCAGGATGATGGGCACGGGGAAGCCCGCCAGCAGATTGTAGAAATTCAGGATCAGCGTATTGCCGACGACGTTTTTAAAGTTGTTGGATTTAAAAAAGTAACGGAACCATTTGAGACCTACCCACGGGCTGCCAGTGATGCCGTCGGCAAAGTTGAAATTGCGGAAGGCAATCTGCACGCCGTACATGGGCCAGTAGTGGAAGATCGCAATATAGAGGAAGGCGGGCAGGATCATCAGGTACAGGGCCCTGTTCTGCACGGCCAGCTTCCAGGTGTGCCTCCAGTGCGTTTTTCTGCTTGCTTTGATTGCTTTTACCTGCTGCAATGCGAAATCCCTCCCGAGTTGGAAAACAGTATGGTAGCTGCTTCTTATTACCTGATGATCATATCACAGCGAGGCGCCGAACATCAATCGGCAATTTGGAACATTTGGACGGAAAATGCTGTAAATCTTTTGGTATACAGCAGTGAAAGCTGTTCGTTTTCGCATATATTGTTCCAAATTGTCAATTTAACAAAGCGCGCGCTGCGTGTATAATAAAACTGGAAAAGGCATGAAAAACAGCGCGTGCGCAGCGGCATATAACGCGCGCGCCGGTATGCCAAATCGAACATGCATATTTATATTGGGGGAACGGAACGTGCTGCAAAAGTACAGGGAAGCGTTTCAGCGGCTGAGCCATTCTTTTTTTAAGCCCACGCTGTTGGCCATTGTCAGCTTCATCATTCTGGTGGTGCTTTTGTTCAGCACGTTCTTTTTTCGCTCGGTTTATCTGTCGTTGGAGCAGGATGTATACGATATGGCCAAGAGCCAGGCGGATCTGAGCGCCCGTAACGTGTCTATTCTGCTAACCGATATATCCAACCTGTCGGCAAAGATTGTTAATGATAAAAAGCTGTCCAAGAAAGCCTATGACCGTGGCCACCGCGATGCCTATCTGGCGCTGATGAATTATAACCTGACCTTCTATAATAAGTACGATAACCTGATGCTTTACTATCCGGGTGAGGATTATCTGCTGACGCTGGACGGCACCTGCCGGGTGGAAGTGGCTTTTCCCAAGGTGACGGATTGCGATACGCTGATGCGCGATTTGGCGCAAAGCGACGATCAGGCGGTGTTCAGCACGCTGGATTACGGCGTGGAGCTATCTGATTCTCAGGTGATATTTGCCTATTCTTTTAAGCAGAGTATGCTGGTGCTGTTTGTGCTGGATCACGCGAACGTATCCAACCTTCTGGGCGACGGGCAACCTGACCGCGGCGACAGCCTGCATTTGATCCTGGATGAAGCGGGCAAAATTCTCTATGCCGATACCATGCCGGACGAAGCCATGCTGACTGCGCTGCTGGCCGAGCAGGAGGAAAACGACGTGGCCAAGCGCGTGCATGTGCAGGATGATAGCTACCTGTATACCCAGAATGCGCTGCCGTATGGGGTACGGCTGGTTACGCTCAACCGTGTGATCAATCAATTCGATGGGCTGAACCGTCTGGTCAATATGACGCTGATGTGCTGCGTGCTGGTGATTATTGTCGGTCTGGCGGTGCTGGGCATCAGCATTCTGCGCGGCTATCTGCCCATTGCGCAGCTGGCTCAAAGCGCGCAAAGCCTGATTGATCCCGAGGCAGGGCAAACGACGGTCAGCGATATCGGTACGCTGCGGCAGGTGTTTATGCAATATGGCAAGCTTTCACAGGAAACCAGCCGAAGTGCGCAGCTGTTGTCCTCCGCGCAGCTCAAGGGCATGTTTATCCTGCGGGTGATGAATGGCCGCTATGCCTCGCAGGAGGAAAACGATCACATTTGTGAGCACCTGGGATTGAGCTTTCCCTATGGTCGCTTTTGTGCCTGCGTGATGCTGCTGGATCGCGCGCCGGTGACCGAGGAGCTTTCTCGCCTGGAGCCTGTGCTGGCCGATCTGTCGGGCGATGGGTTTACGGCATGCTTTTGCCAGGCGGACGATCGCTGCTCGGCATTGGGCGTGATCAATTTTGCCCAGGATAACCAGCTGCCCGCGATTGGTCAGCAGATCATGAATCGCCTGCGCGAGGCCAATCCCCAGTTCCCTGCGCCTACGCTGGCGATGGGACACGGCTATGAGGATATGCAGCATATTCCCGTATCCTACATTGAAGCCCGCGCGGCGCTGGACTACCGCCTGGTGTTTGGCACGCATACGGTGATTCTGTATGATTATCTGCGCGTCAGTGAGGCCAATGAGGGCGCGTATCCCCGGCATCTGCTGGATGCCTTTACGCGTGGGCTGCTCAACTGGGATGTGGAGGCCATCAGCCGTGAGCTGAGCAAGCTGACGCAGTATATCCGCGAAACGCCGATGTCGCTGCAGCAGGTTAAGTGCGTGTGTATGGAGATCAGCACCGCCTTTATGCGCGAGGCGCACCATATCAGCACCGCACATCCCTTTAACGCGGAGAGCTTCGACGTTTTCCACATCTGCGAGTATGCATCCATCGACGAACTGGCCGGGCATATTACCGAGCTGTCGGTCGCAATGCAACGCTACCTGCAATCCACCGAAAACCTGTGCCAGGATAACGATATCCAGCGCTGCCTGATGATTATGGATCAAAACATTGCCAATTGTCAGTTTTCGCTGGAGGCGCTGTCGGATCAGTTTTCCATCACGCCCCAAACGCTGCGCCGCCGCTTTAAGAACGCTACCGGCAAAACCATGAACGATTATATGACCTCCCTGCGCCTGGATCAGGCCAAGCGCCTGCTGCAGGATACCCAGCTGGAGCTGGCGGATATCTGCGCCCAGTGCGGCTATAACGACCTGTCCTCCTTTATTCGCCTGTTCAAATCTAAAACCGGTGAAACGCCCGGACGATACCGCGAGATTCATCGCACATGGTAAAACTGGCGTAAAAACACACATTTGACAGAATGCACGTTGCCGATTATAATGAATTTTGATTTATTTTGTATACAGGAGCGTAGCATTTTGCTGGGTAGAAATGTAAAGAATCGCTTTGGCATAAGGCTGCTGACGATTGCTATGCTGTGCGTGATGATCCCAGCAGGGATCATTTGCGTACAGTGGATAAAAAACGTGCAAACCATGCTGCGGGAACAGCAGGCCGAATATACTCGTGCTCGTCTGGCCCAGGCCGATACGGCGCTGACGCTGATGGATCAGACTGTTACGCGCTTGTATCAATCGCTGATGACCTCCGAAGAGGTCAAGGCGTACAGCAAGGTGCTGGATGGCGCATACCTGGAAAACGAAAAAGCGCCTTATGCCGATATCCAGCGTACGGCGGCCTACGTCAGCCTCAAGGCCTCTGTGCGCGATCTGCTGCGCACTTCGCAGGACAGCAGCGATATCATCAATTCGATCTATTATTATGACGCGACCAAAAACGTGGTGATTACTTATCCGCGCATGGACTCCACCATCGAAAAATTCTTTGATCTGATGTGGCTGCAGGAGCTCAACGCCACTTCCCGCAGCAGCACCATCCTGCCTGTGCGCACCATTTATCCCACGCCCACCGAGGCATATCAGGTAATCAGCGTAATCTATAAGCCCATTATCAGCGGCGCGGCGACAACCTATATCGTCTTTAACCTGGATGCGGAAAGGCTGTATAAAAGCTATATCCTCAATGGCCAGGAGGATGCGGATGATGTGACGATCCTGACGGCGGGGGATGGGCAGGTGCTGCTGGCCGGGCAGGCTGGGGAGCTGCTTGATCCCAAGCAGGCGGTGGCGCTGTACCAGGAATATCTGCCCGGCGAGCGTCCGCTGGAGGACTTTTTGCAGGAAAAAGAGGATTTTCTGCAGTATAAGCAGGGCAAGCTCTGCGCCAAGCGCTATATTTCCTCGCAGGATCGCAACCTGACCCTGATCTGCAATACCGAGCAGCTTCAGCGGCAGATCAGCAGCTCGGCGGCGGCGGTCGGCCTGGTCATGCTGTGCATGGCGGCGATTATGATCGGCATGATGTTCTACGTTGGTCGGCAGGCCATTTACCCGGCGCAGGCCGTGCTGAACCATGACAGCGAGAAAATAGAAAAAATGCCCCTGCTGCTGCGCGGCACCGAGATGGAAAACCTGAGCCAGTGGATGCAGGAAAGCCGCGCCGCCATGCGCTATCATTACTGGAACTGGGCAATCCTGGGGCGCGTGCCCATACAGCGCGAGGGAGAAATGCGCTACGAGCCGGCTGTCAGCGAGCGCTTTTTGCTGGCGGTGCTGGATGTGTTTAACGATGAGGGCCTGCCCAAGAACCGTGCCGCAGGCGAACTGCAGATGATGCATCACTCCCTGCGGGAGAGCTTTGAAAGCCTGGGCCTGGAAAGCGTGCTGATGGCTGAAAACATGCTGCTGATCGCCTTGCACTGCGAGCCGGGGGATTTCAATCAGCGCAGCGGCCAGTTGGCCGACTGGCATCAGCGTGTGACCCAAAAGATGGAATCCGCCAGCCTGCTGGCCATCGGTGGCTATTGCGAAAATATGCGCGACGTCAAGGAGTGCTGGCTGCGCGCCACCATGCTGCTGCGCTATCAGCGTATCAGCGGCAGCCGCCAGATGCAGTACGACCGGCAGGTAGAAAACTACGTATCCTCCGTGGGTCTGCGTATGTGGGAAATGAGCAGCCAGCTGAGCACCAACCTGCGGCAGGAGGCCTGGCAGGAGGCGCGGCTGAACCTTGAAAACCTGCGCGCAGAGCTGAAGGAAAGCATGCAGCAGATGGATTATCTGCATATCCGTCACCGCATGGTATACACCCTGGCCACGGTGATGGAGGCGTTTTCCAAGCATTGCGGCGCGCCCGAGCAGTTTAAGGATATCCCGCAGGATATGTATACCCGCGCGCTGAATATGGACAGCGTGGACGCGGTGATGGACATCTGCCATACGCTGATCAACCGCATGGAGGAAACCGAGACCGTCCAGGAGAAGCAGGAAACCAACGGCTATGTGCAGGCGCTGCTTGAAATGCTCAAGCACGATTGCGGCAGCAACATGAACCTGTCGGCTGCGGCGGACAAGCTGGGGCTGTCCTCGGTGTATCTGAGCAAGGTGTTCAAGCGTGTTACGGGCGTGAACTACACGCAGTATCTGACCGACTGCCGCATGGAGCGCGCCAAGGAGCTGCTGCTGGCTGATAACGCGCAGGTACAGGAGATTGCCGAGTCGCTGGGATACAGCCAGGGACATTATTTCAGCAAGATATTC
>ERZ827150.189-NODE-189-length-97264-cov-18.422142_pt1 | contig 97264 bp, 121 predicted proteins | sample MGYA00519779_ERZ827150 | MGnify/ENA primary metagenome ERZ827150 (study PRJEB31778, sample SAMEA3449267) | human gut metagenome | biome: human gut; feature: human-associated habitat; material: faeces | place: United Kingdom | collected 2010/2012 ...
TCTTAATTGATCCTCATTGATAACTATTTGTGTTTTTAATATATATTTTAACATTTTACAATATATATTTAAATCTTAAATATAACAACAATATAATTTTTTTCATATAATATTTTGAAGCATTAGAAGGAGTTATATGGTATCTTGGACAATGAAGAATTCAAAGAATATATGGAAGAATATATAAGAGAACTAGATTTGGAAACGGAAAGGTTAGATATTTTAGGTGCTTCTTTAAATGCACTTGGATACTTAATAATCTGCTATGGAGCCAATATAGATATTTATGACATTATTACTAATAATGAGGTAGATATAACTTCTGCTGAAGTCACTTTATTTGGTCAGATTATAATAGTAATTGGTTACTCAATTCTATGGGTAGTTTCTATAAGAAGAGTATATTCTAGAAAGCTAAGAAATGAATATTTAGATGAAAAAAACTATATTCCAGCATACACAAAGCTTGAATCTTCTTATATTCTAAGTGTATTTTCAAACTTATTACGACTAGAGGCTTTTTATGAGATTTTAATGAATCGTGAATTAAACACAGAAGATAATGAAGAATAAAATTTAGTACAATGTAAAGTGTAATTTTTTTATTTAATTTTACATTGTACAAAAGTTCTATTTTCTATATTGATTTATAATAAACTACTTTTCCATAAAAAAGCACAGTAGTTTATTTAAACACTGTGCTTTTTAACTAATATTTATTTTAACTCTTCATGTTTTTTTATTATTTGTATTGAAATACAGCTTGGACCACCTTGAGTAATAAAAGCAGGTCCTAATTCTTTTATTTCTATGTCAGCATCTTTTATAAATTCAGAAACTATGCCTTTTCCTTCTATTGCTAGTTCTAAATTATCTGCATGTGATATATAAAATTTATAATCGGAATCTATATTATTTTCAACTAAATATTCCATTATCTTTTTTACTGCCTTTTTGAAAGAACGTTTAGTAGAAAATTTAACTAGAGATTTAGAATCTTCTGCAAGAGCCATAATAGGAACTAATTTTACTACACTTCCTATTTTACCTACTATTGAAGATATTCTTCCACCTCTTACTAAGAAGTCAAAATCATGAGGTATTAAAAATGATTTAGAGGTTTCTATAGTTTTATTAATTTCATTTATTATGCTTTCCTTATTATATCCCTTCTCTACAAGTCTAACAGCTAAGTCTACTAGGTATCTTTGAGGACCACATAAAGTTTTAGAATTAATTACATCTATTCTCTCTGGATTAATTGCCATATTTTTAGCCATACATGCTGAATTATATGTTCCAGATAATCCATCCGCCATTGAAATATTTATTATCTCATCTTCTGGATACTTGTTATATAAATCTAAAACATATCCAATAGGAGGTTGTGAAGATTTAGGAATATGTCCTTCATTAATTAATTCCAGAAATTCTTTTGAATTAATTTCCTCATTCTCCATATAAGCTTTATCATTGATAGTAACAACTAATGGTGCAATATCCACATTATTTGCTTGTCCTTCATTAACTGAATAAAGTGTGGAAGAGTCTGATAAAATTCTAATCATCTTTTGTCTCCAATTTCATATAAATTTATTAAAAATCTGCTTTTTTTCTACACATTCAGATTATCATGACAATATATTAGTGTCAATGGAATTTGTAAACATTTAATAGAAATTGTATTAAATTGTTTTCAGGATCGAACAAGATATTACTTTTTGAGGTATAAAATTTAATTTGTAATTTATTCTTTTTGTTTTTGATAATAAAGAAAATTGTATTATTTGCTTAATACAGTTAAATTTGTTATTAAAAGATAAGAAAAACCCACAAAAAGAAAATGTTTTTGAAAAATAGCCCTCGCACATTACGTAAAAACAAAAATTTCACGGGGCAGGGGAATTAAAAAAGCGAAAAAATTTTTGAAAAAATAATGGAAAAAGATATTATTGAATAAATAGTAAATAGTAATTTATAATTATATTGTTTATAGTTTGAAAACAATATAATTATAAATAAAATTTTTTCTATTTTTGAAAGAAGATTTGATAATGTAATTTTATATTACTTAAAATAAAATTAAAAATAGAAAGAACTTTATTTATAATTAAAACAGAAACAAATAAAATAATTAATCGACAAATTTATTATTTTTAATGATTAAATAAAAAAAAGATAAATGGTAATAATACAGAATATTTTATTTTTATTTTAAGTGACAAATTTAATCAATATATTTATAGAAAATAATTTTGATTATGAATAAAAATAATATTAATCAATATATCTGATAATAATAGTTGGCAAAATTATCATTTTAATAAACAATTATTTATTAAAATGATATAACTATTTAATAAATAATTGTGTAAATATTTTTATTTTTATTTGGGAATTATATTTGTTTGATTAAAATATGATAGATTTTTAATATAAATATTTGAAAACTACCATATGGTGGCATATTTTTTATTAATGCAATTATATAATTGACATAATAATATAATATAAAAAACGATCTGGAAAATTGAAAACGAAAAAGTTGCAAAATTTTTTCAAATAAGACTTGACAATCCAAAAATGATGTGATAAAGTCTTAAACAGAAAATTGAAAACGAAAAACGATCTGGAAAATTGAAAACGAAAAAGTTGCATCCAAAATTCAAAAGAAAATATGCAAGATAAAAGTTCATGTTTTTAGTCTTGCACTCAACTATCATTTACCTCATAGGCCGTACTAATTTCTTCCTATTAGTTGGTTTCAAAAAGCGGCTTAATTTTATTAAATAATTAAAGAGGGAAAAACATGAAGAATTATGAAAAGCAATATGAATTTTTGAAAGATCAAATGTTTAAGGCTACGTTCAATAAGTGGAATCCTTCTGTAAATACAAAAAGAATTAATAAGTTGACAGAACAACTTAGATATGTTGAAAAGCAAGTTAAATTAGTTGATTAAGGAGAAAAGATAATGATTATCCCCCCCCTATTTGGATACACCTTCTTTAATAAAAATTGAAGAAGGAAAGACGGAATTTAGCACTACTATTAGTTCTGGAACAGAAAATTCAAGAATAATAACTTTCTTTAATGATTTAGAAACTTATTTCGGCTTTGTATTTATTGGCGAAGTAGAATTTAGTAATTTTAGTCAATCGAGAGATAATTTAACTTTTAATATAGATATAGGTGATTTATTAAGTATTTATACTATCAATTTTTTTGATAAAAAAACAAAAGCAAATCTAAAATATAATTTTAGTTTTTTTATTCCTTTAGTTGAATATAATTATGATGAAAAAACAGGTATTTATGCATATAAAACTATTAATGGACAATATATATTGAATGGTAGTAAAACTTCAAATTTAAAAGTAAAAGCCAGATTTACAAATTTAAGTGGTATTAGTGGAAAACTAACAGTTAAACTTAAATATTATGGGCTATACATTTGAAAAATAATAGAGACTTCGGTCTCTAATATGGAATGGACGCTAATATGGCATCAGCAGCCGGCTCATAACCGGAAGATAGGCGGGTTCGAATCCTCCCCATTCCACCATATAGGATTATTAGAAGTGGGAAGAACGACTTCCCACTTCTACCTAAAATTTTAGTTTTTGGTAGGAAGATTGACAATGCATGAAAAAGAAATTTGGAAAGACATTCCAGGGTATGAAGGTTTATATCAAGTAAATCAATGGGGCGACATTTATAGTTTATATACTCACAAAAAATTGAAATGGAGCTTGCATAAAGATGGATATAAACAGTATAACCTTCATAAAAACAAAAAATCTTATATAATGACAGCGCATAGATCTGTTGCATTGGCTTTTATTCCTAATCCAGACAATTTACCATTGGTAAATCACAAAGATGAAAATAAATTAAATTGTTACGTGGGTAATCTTGAATGGTGTACTGAATCTTATAATATTAAATATAATGGAAACCGATCTGCGCAAGCACAATTTGATAATTATGCAAAAGAGTTTTATGTTTATGATCTTGAATTGAATTTGCTTGGCAAATTCAAAGGTACGAGAAAATTTGCTAAAAAGTACAATTTATCTTCCAGAAATTTTAGCTCTATTTTGAATTATAATTCTAAAACCCAATAAAATTGCGTCAATATAAAGGTTTTTATCCAATTTTTTTCAAATTGTAAAATTGTTTGATTAAAATTTTATTTTAGCGTTTTAAGCTCGTTTATTAATCACGTAATGAATGAACCTTGATAAATCAATATCTGAATCATGCCTATTATTAACTCAGTGAACAAAGCATGTTAGTGCTCTGAGACGCACAGTAATTTCCGTTTGGTTGAATAGGGATACCTGTTCGATTGGGCGGCTATGGTATAGTGATATACCGTAGGGAGGCGGAAACCGCCAACAAAAATGTGTGTTGCCAAGAGTTGTCGCTGCAAAATGCACGGAACTTTCGGGCGTAGCAATAGACGTTTCCTGTGGAAAAATAAGCCTAAGGGGTTATAGCGTGGCAACTATAATGACAGAGGTAGGCCAACAATACGCTCCGTCTTGAAGCAGAAGAAATTCTGCTATAACGAAAGTCGCCGGTTAAAGTAGCCGTATGACGGGTTAGAAATTTATCTATTTGATACTTTTAATAGTTTTGGTAAATAAAATTTGTCTGAATAAACGGTGAAATTTATGAGTAAACAGTCTCATACGGGTTTATGTATGCAATATGGCTTGGCCTGTTGCGATACTGGGGTAAGAAGTTAGGGGTCGCTCCCCGAAGCTCAGACTTATCTTCCTGGTGGCAGAATATTGTAAGAAGACAATGGAGGTAGGGCGAAGGCCCAATAATAGGTATGATTGAGATATTGATTTTCCCAAGGAATTAGTCAATTAATAAGGGAGGACATCTCTATAAAAATCGGTCTCAAAGAGAAAGACATCGGTATGTTTAAAGCTATTAATGTATCATATTATGATTCATTAGCTCAGATGGTAGAGCACCTGCCTTTTAAGCAGGAAGTCTGGAGTTCAAGCCTTCAATGAATCACCAGTAGAGAATTTATTTCCCTACACTTCTTGAAGCATTTTGTCTTTTGCATGTTTAACTTCCATTTTATAAACAAAAACCTTCTCTGGATAGAGGAGGTTTTTGTTTATTTTGTCTATTGATTTTTATATATAAAAATGATATTGTATTTATAGAAAATTAGAGGAGGGCAATAAGATGAATAAAAATTATTTAACTTATTTGAAAGCTGAAAGCAGGTCTCCTAATACCATTTCTTCTTATATTCATTATGTACAATCAGCTTTAGATTTTATAGGAAAAAAAGAAAAAGATATTGACTATAATGACATCAATAATTGGCTTGCTAATAATGATTTATCCTCTAATACCAAAAGATTGATGAAAGCAGCAATTAAAAATTATTTTGATTTTTTAGTCAAAACCGATCAAATTACAACGAATCCTGTTTCTCAAATTAATCTTCCAGCATTGAAAATAAAACAAAAACATTGCCCCAAATCTTACATGATTAGAGAACTAATTAATAATTGTTCTAATATAAGAGATCAAGCTATGATTATGTTTTTAGCTACAACTGGTTTAAGATTTAATGAAATGATTAGTATTACATTAGATCAATTTCATAATATGACAGGTGAATTAGGCAGAGAAATTGAGGTTGTGGGGAAAGGTAATAAACGAAGAACAATTTTTATCAATGATGATACTAAAAATTTAGTAGACAAATATTTGTTGGTTAGAGGTGAACAAAATGGTCCTCTGTTTATTACCAATAGAAATGAATCGGTGAAAAATAATAATTTCAACTTAATGTTAAAACAAGTAGCGAAAAAAGCTAAGATTCCTTTTTGGCAAGATGTTTCTGCTCATTGGCTTAGAGTGGCTTTTGCAACGACTAAGGCGAATAGTGGTATTCCATTACATATAATCCAATATAGTTTAGGCCATAGTAATATTAAAACCACTATGGGTTATATAAAAAACGATCAAGAAGCAATTAACAAAGCAATGATGACTATGGCATTTTAATATTTATTGAAGAAGGGCATTGTATATGGCAACTGGATATACTATTTATATTGAAAACGGAGAAATTACTAACGGTAAAGATTTTTTATTATTATGTGCTCAAAAAGATGAATCTATAACTCGTCCAATTAGTAAATATAAAAAAAATAATTATGAGAATGCTAAACGCTCTTTAGAAGAAGTAGTTGAAATAAGTTTAGACGAAGCAAAAAAACGTATGAAAATAGAATATGATAATAATATCTATCATGTTATGAATAATCTTGAAAAATTGAAAGCAAAAAGTGCTTGTTACAAGAAAATTCGCAATGAAATAGAGAGATGGATTCCTCCGAATGAAGAATGTTTTTCTATTAAGAAATTTGCTCTTGAACAAATTAATATAAGCGATTCTTTTTCTGAAGATATTGAGCGTTATCAACAAATTATTAATACGCCGTTTGATGACAGCGATGAAACTGCGATTAAATATATACAAAAACTAATTAATGTGCGTAAAAATAATATGGAGTGTGCTAAAAAACAATATGAAAATGAAATTAGACGTGCAGAAAGAAGAAAGCAATTTGTAAACGATTTTGTTGAAAGTCTTAAACAAATTGAGGAAGAAAACAAATAATGACAAAAGAAAATAAATAAGAAAGGAGGAATGTCAATAGATGAGAAAGCCAAATATGACTCCTGAAGTATTAGAAGCTATTCATTTAATGTTTGAAGATTACCCAGATATAGAAGCTGATTGTTATTTATATTTATCAGCTTTAAATACAGACAATTATTTATTATCTTATTTATCAGATCAAGCAAAAAATGAATTAAATAGAATGAATAGATGTGTTGTTTGTGGAGATGAATTAGATTATTATACTTTTACAGAAGAATATAATGAATTAGAGTATAGAGATAAAAAAAATGTAAATGAATGGTATTGTCCAAATTGTAATATTTTTTATTGATTGTTTTTAAGAAAGGGATAAGTATGAGTATTAATGAATCTATTTTGCAAAGAACAAAGAATTATTTTAGATGTGTTGGCACCTTGTATGAAACTAATTTGAAGCGGGAAGTTTGTGATATTAAAATTACAAATGAAAATGGTCAATCTGAAAAAGTCGAAGGAGAAAGAATTAATGGCGGATTCACAGTGAGAACAGCGAATGGAATTCATACATTTAATGTATATGGAACTAATCTCACTAATAAAGGAAAAGAGAATCCGATGTGGCCTATGTATCTTAAAATGTTGGAATGGGTCCCTGAAATTGACAGAAAAGATGATGAAATTCCCACCTCTTTAAATGTAGAAGGAACTATAAGAATTAATGATTATGTTAATCAACAAGGAAATGTTTCCACTACTTTGAGATGGAATGTTAATAGAGCACAAAAAGCAAAAACTGCATTAAATGAAAATGTTCCTACTGGAACTGCACTTAAAGCAACTCTTTATATTCAGTCTATCAAAAAAGAAATTGTTAATGAAGAGGAAACAGGGCGTTTGCTACTAACTCTTTATGGCGCTGATAATAAAGGTGCATGCTTTCCTGTAAAGGCCATTGTTAATGAAGATATGGCTGAAGATTTTGAAGATTGTTATGAAGTGGGAATGACCGTACCTTTTGATTTTGAGCTTATTGCACGACATGTTGGAGGACGCGTAGGAGAAAAGAAGTTTGGAAGAAAAACAAAAGTTGCAGTTAATAATGGTTTTGATGTTCAAGAATTGATTCTTGTAGGTGGAGAAGATGAGATCGAAGAACCAGAATCTCTTGTAGAAACAGATGAAAATGGCAATGAAATTCTTGTTAAAACTGATTGGATTAATCCTACTACTATGGACAAAGCTATTAAAATTAGAGAAAATTATTTGAATGAATTAGTAGGGAAAAGTAAAGATGATAGCAAAAAAACTTTACTTCAGACAAAAAAAGAGGCTGCTAAGGAAAGGTTGAAATCTAAGGCGACAACTAATGCTCCTTGGGACACAGATTTTGATAATGATGATGATAGTTTTGATTTTGAAGATTTAAATTGGTGAAATTATGGGAAAATTTGACATCACTGAAATTACTAAAACTACAATTACTACTGGATTAGCAGGAAAAATTATTGGCATTTATGGAACAAATAATACAGGAAAATCTTATGTTTCTGCAAGATTGTTTCCTGGCAAAACTCTTTGGTTAGCTACTGAAAAAGGGTATAATGCACAAAGCGATCTTTATGTATATGATATTGAGAATTGGCATGACTTTAGAGATGCTATTAATCAGCTTACTACCAGGAATAAAAAGAAGAGAGAAAAAGTTCGTGAAATGTATGATTGTGTAGTTGTAGATACAGCTGATAAAATTCCAAGTTTATGCACTCAATATATTATTTCTCGTTATAATGAAGAACAGTCTGCTAATTTTACTGATTTTAATCCTATCAATGAAATTAGTGCTATTCCTTATGGAGGAGGATATGCTTCTCTAAATAGAGAAATTGATATTCAAATTAATAAATTAGCTTTGTCAGGATATTGTGTTGTTCTTATTTTTCATGATGAAATTAAAACAATGAAAGATGAAAAGAATAGAGAATATGAATATATTATTCCTAAGACAACATTCAATAAAGCAGGTAATTGTTTAAAAGATATTCCTGATTTTATGATTTATTTGGAATCACAAGGAATTGGAGATGATGGGGTTCCTATTTTATCCAGAGGACATTGTGTTCAGCATAAAGAATTTTTTGCACGTAGTAGATATACAGAGTGTCAACCGATTATTGATCCTTTTACAGAAGAAAATTTAAAGAATGCTATTAAATTAGCTTGTGAAAAAGAAGCTGAGAAATTAGGAGTAAAAGCAATTACTTTCGCAGAAGAAGAAAGCAAAAAAGAAAAAGTCAAAGAAGAAAAAAGTAAAACTTATGAAGATTTAAAAAATATGATTCAACCAATCTATAAAGCGCTATATACAGCTAAGTATAAAAATTTTGTAGATTCAGTGGTGACGCAATATTTAGGAGAGAATAAAAAGATCAGTCAAACTACTAATGAAGATAAGGATTCTTTGCAATATATTTATGATAAATTATTAGATTTTGCAGAAGAAAAAAATGTAGATTGGGAAGAATCTTAATGTTTTAATATGATATGAGTATATGTTCTATTTGTGGTAAAGAAATAGATAGAGGCAAGAAATATCAAAATGAAAGATATAAAAATATTATTGTTTGCAGTAAAGAATGTTATGAGCAATTAATAGAAATAAAAAAGAACGCTGTAAAAAAAGAGCCATATCCAGATTATAATGTTTTATTAGATTATATTAAAGATCAATGGCTTGGCAGTGAAAATGTAAATTGGTTACTGACAGTTAAATTTATTAAATTTCTTGTAGAAAAAAAGAATATGTCTTGCAAAGACATCTATAATGTAATAAAATATGCAGTAGAAATAGAAGGATATAGTATTCAATTTGAATATGGATTAGGGCAAATATTTCCGAAATATATTGAGCCATTCAATAAATTTATGGAAAAAATAAAAAACAATAAACAGAATGCTAAACAAATTGATATTCAAATAAATACTATTCCTTTTATTAAACAAAAAAGAAGGGTTAAAGAAGAACAATGGGATTAAAGGATTATTTAAAAGAGATGATTTGTATCATTATTTTATTAATTGGGAGTATTGTAGGATGCTATATATTAAAGAATCCTGTAATATATATTACATGCGATTTATTAATTATAATTAAATTTTTTAATTTATTATTTTTGAAAAAGTGAGAAATATTTATGCTTTATAATATAAATTTATCCTCTTTGCTTTTAGGGTGTTTAATGAAACAACCGTCTCTTTTAACTCTTCCTCAATTCCCTTTGTCTAAACAAGATTTTGAGCCTGAATTATTTCATAAAATTATTTATGTTGCAATTAATAAATTGGTTCATAATGGAATACAAGAAATTACAGAAATAGAAATAGAAAATGTAGTAAAAACAAAACCTGCTTTTTTGGAAGTTCTACAAGATAATAATTATCTTGATTTTATTGTTAATGTAAAAGAACTATCTATTATAGATAACTATGAGTATTATTATAATACTATTCGTAAATTTTCTTTGTTGCGAGAATTGCAAGATAACGGTTTTGATATTAGAGAATTTTATGATGAATTATCAGAAGAAAATAACCAATTAGCACAATTTGAGAAACTTACTATTCAGGAAATATTAAATAGAATAGAATTTAAAAGTATTCAATTAAGAACAAAGTATGATGTTAAATATGTGAGAAATGAAATGAGAGCAGGAGAAGGCACAGAAGAATTATTATCTGAATTTGAAGAAACTCCTGCTTTTGGGGCATCTTTGTGTTCTCCGTATTTAACTACTTTGTTTCGTGGATGGTGTTTAGGACATTTAATAATGGAGTCTGCACCTTCATCTACTGGTAAATCTCGAATGGCAGTGGCAGATTTATGCAATGTATCAGTAGATCAAATTTGGAATGATGAACAAGAAGATTTTATTATTAATCCTAATTATCAAGGTTCGGGATTATTTATTCATACTGAATTAGATACTCGTAAAGAAATTAATCCAATGTTTTTAGCTTGTATATCAGGAGTAAATGAAAAACATATTACTATGGGGACTTTAAATAAAGAAGAAAAATTTAGAGTTCTTAAAGCTGGAGAAATATTAAAACAAAATAATTTAACTCTTGTAGATATGGCCGATTTTACTTGTCAAAGTATAGAGAGAAAAATAAAAGAATGTGTAGAAAAATATAATATATATTATACTGTTTTCGACTATGTGCAATTAAATTCTTCTGTCGTTGCCGAATATAGACAGAATACAGCAGTACAAGCAAGAGAAGATTTGGTTTTAAGGAACATTACATTGGAATTAAAAAATATGGCAGAAAAATATTCAGTGGGAATAAAAACAATGAGCCAATTAAATGGAACTGAAAAAACGATTGATTTTCCTGATGAAAGTTGTTTTTCTGGCGGCAAATCTCAAAAAGTGAAATTAGATGCTGCTTGTATTACTTTACCTGTAAAAAATAGAATAAAAGAATTTGCTCATATTAAACCCTATATTAAAAAAGTAGGATTTAAGGGCGAAACTATTATGCCAAATTTGGTTAGTTATATTGTTAAATCAAGATTTGGTGAATATGCAGATCAAAAAATAAAAGTATGGCGTTATTTTGATCGAGCACGTTTTAGAAATACAGATTATTTTTGTACAAATCAATATGATGAATTAATCAATATATAGGAGAAAAGATAATGATTATCCCCCCCCCAGTTTGAGTCATTAAATAAAAAAACAACTTTATTAGGAAAACAATCATATGTAGTTCAAGGAGGAGCTTTTACAAGTAACAACAATTATAAGTATCAAAATGTAGATTTTTCATATAAAGAAGAATATTTATATAAAATATTTTCTTCCTTTAGAATGGAAATTACTATTAATTCGAGTGTACAATTAAGTAATGCTAATGGATTTTTATCTTTTGCCTTTAAAAATAGCTCCAATGAGTGGTTTAGGGCTAATTGGGGTGATATATATAACAAAGAAATTACTGTTAGCAAATATTTTTATGTAACAAAAGCATCCCTCAATTATGATTATAATTATTTAGCTCTTAATTATACTATGTATGATTTTGCTAATATGGAGTATACTCTTTCAATATATTCAAGTACTAATCCATATATTCCATTTTGGTATCTTCCTTATGTAAATAATATTATCCCTCCTTCTTCGGAAGCATTAAATATTGATATTAAAATAGAAGGAATCGAATAAAAAGGTGATTATTATGTATCAAAGAATTGAAAAACTTTCTGAATCTCCTTGTTCTAAATGTGGTAGTAAAAAAAAATGCGATAAAAAACTAAAAAAGAATGATAATTTTCTTGATATTAAAAATCAAGTATTTAGTGATAAAAATTTTAATTACAAAGAATGTGGCTTATGGATAGCCTTAAACGCTCCAGAAATGGTAGAAATTTTTGATTAAAATTTTTGCAAAATGGGTTGACAAGAAGATAGAAAAATGATATAGTAATAACACTAAAAGCGATATAAGAGAAATACAAAAATATTTCTCTTATATATGCCGGGGTGGTGGAATTGGTAGACACCTGAGACTTAAAATCTCATGGAAGAAATTCCGTGCCGGTTCGAGTCCGGTCCCCGGCACCATGTTTGAAATAAAATAATAAGTTTTGTTTCAAACAAAAAAGGCATGGCTTTTATTATTGGCAAACCGAGAATGACGGTTAGAATATCATTCATTCGTAGGCGATAGGAAACCTTTCTTTGTACTGTTCAGGGTGTCTCGCTACCTTAACGCGAAGCTGGTGTTTAATGTGTATACCTTCGCAAAAGGGAAGTAGAAAATTCTACTTCCCTTTTACATATTCAATGAAATACAAAGGTAGCTAATTTTTCTTTGTCTTTTTTCAAAGATGGAGATTCAACCACTTGTTTACGCAAAGTAGGCTCCGTGTCCAATTCTTTTTTCAACTTCTCAAATGCAGTATCATCTTTTACGAAAAACTCTTTAGTAATAGACGAAGTAGCCATATCAACACCTCCTTTTGATTAGTATATCTAATTTTGAAAATTTTGTCAATTTATCTTGACAAAATAAAATAATTATTTTATAATATAAAAAGCATATTAGAACGGCAAGTTCAATTTTATATTGCGCAATATAAAAAAAGAGGAAGAATAATCTTTCTCTTTTTAACGGGTTGATACTCACCGTGATGCCTATTTGATGAATAGGGCGCCGCCCAGGAGTATTGTAAAACTAAATCATCACGCCAAGTGGTTGGGCTAATGACTCGGGTCAATCGAGGGAGAAGGAACGAGTTTCCCAGAAAAAAACAAAAGTAGAAATACTTTTTAAAATCGTGTTAATAGCTACATCCTTTGGGATGTAGCTATTACTTTACGAATTGAAGATTGTGATCTTATTACTTGACAAATTGATAATACAATATTATAATAAAAAGACAGAATTTAAACACAACATATTGTGTTTCTAAGAAATAAAACTATTGGAAGGGAAAAGCGTAATGATTAAACAAATCCAAAAACGAGATGGTAGATTAGTCTCTTTTGATAAACACAAGATTAAAGTTGCTATTGGTAAAGCATTTGAGGCCAGTAAAGAAAAAAAATCTAAAAAAACGGTTACTTTTCTTACTGATAAGGTAGTTTCTGTGCTTGAAACAGAAAATAATGATAATATTAATGTAGAACATATTCAAGATATAGTTGAACAGACTTTAATGACTAATGGATTTATTAAAACTGCCAAAGAATATATTATTTATCGTTTTCAACGTAATCAAATTAGAGAACAAAATTCTCCTTTAATTTCTACCTATAAAAATATTACCTTCTCCTCCGCCAAGGACAGCGATATTAAGCGAGAGAACGCCAACATCGACGGAGACACAGCCATGGGCACCATGCTCAAGTACGGCAGCGAGGGATCCAAGCAGTTCTATCAGATGTTTATGATAAAACCAGAGCATGCACAAGCTCATATAAATGGAGATATTCACATCCATGACATGGATTTTGCCCCTATGGGGACCACCACCTGTACCCAGATTGACCTGATTAAGCTCTTTGATGGGGGCTTCTCCACAGGGCATGGCACACTGCGAGAGCCCAACGACATTGCCTCTTATGCAGCCCTGGGCTGCATCGCCATTCAATCCAATCAGAACGACCAGCATGGCGGGCAAGCCATTGTGAACTTTGATTATTCCATGGCCATGGGAGTGCGGAAGACGTTCAAAAAACTTTATCTAAAAAATTTAGCTAAAAGTCTAATTTTACTTGTGGACAACACAATTTTAGAAAAAGATATTAAGAATAATGCTCAAAAGATCGAAAAAGACAAAAATCTTGTGCCTGAATTAGAATTAAAAAAATGCGAGCCTTATTTTGAGGAAGAGAAAGCATTCTTAATGAATTATTGTAATGATAAAGAAAAGATAAGGCAATGCCAAAGATTTGCTCATCAGCAAGCAGTTAAAGAAACTGATCGAGCAACTTATCAAGCTATGGAATCTTTAATTCATAATTTAAATACTATGCACTCTCGAGCAGGAGCTCAAACGCCGTTCTCTTCGATTAACTATGGAATGGATACCAGTCCAGAGGGAAGATTGGTAGTGAAAAACATTCTATTAGCAACGGAAGCTGGTTTAGGCAATGGCGAGACTCCTATTTTCCCTATTCAAATTTTCCGTGTTAAAGAGGGAGTAAATTATAATCCAGAAGATGTAAATTATGATTTATTTAAATTGGCTATACGTTGTTCAGCTAAAAGACTATTTCCTAACTTCTCTTTTGTTGACGCGCCTTTTAATCTTCAATATTATAAAGAAGGACGCCCGGAGACGGAAATTGCCTACATGGGATGCCGTACAAGAGTAATTGGTAATGTAGTAGACCCTGAAAGAGAAATTTGTAACGGACGTGGTAACTTATCCTTTACTTCAATCAATCTTCCCCGTTTAGCAATAGAATCTAAAGGAGATATTGATTTATTTTTTAAGAAATTAGATAATATGGTCAATTTATGTATAGATCAATTATTAGAGCGATTTGAGCAACAGTGCAAAAAGAAAGTAAAAAACGCTCCATTTTTAATGGGTCAAGGCGTTTGGATAGATTCAGATAATTTAGATTGGGAAGATGAAGTCAGAGAAGTATTAAAGCATGGCACCCTATCAATGGGATTCATTGGATTAGCTGAAACTTTAAAATCTTTAATTGGAAAACATCATGGGGAAAGTGAAGAAGCACAAAAATTAGGGCTTAAAATTGTAGGTCATTTAAGGGAACGAATGGATGAAGAAAGTCAAAAGCGTAAATTGAATTTTACTTTATTAGCAACTCCTGCGGAAGGTTTATCAGGACGTTTTGTTAATATAGATAAAAAAAGATATGGAATTATTGAGGGGATTACCGACCGGGATTACTACACCAATTCGTTCCATGTGCCGGTGTACTACCCCATCTCCGCATATGACAAGATTGCCATTGAAGCACCTTATCACGCCCTGACCAACGCCGGTCATATCAGCTATATTGAGATGGATGGAGACCCCACGGAGAACTTGGACGCCTTTGAACGGGTCATCCGTTGCATGAAAGAGAAGGGCATTGGCTACGGTTCGGTCAACCATCCGGTGGACCGGGACCCGGTGTGTGGATTCTCTGGGATCATCGGAGACCAGTGCCCCGGCTGCGGACGCCATGAAAATGATGGTGTGCCTTTTGATAGAATCCGTAGAATTACAGGATATTTAGTAGGAACTTTAGATAGATTTAATAATGCTAAACGAGCAGAAGAACATGATAGAGTAAAACATAATGTTTAAAGAATACTTTTTTGTTTTATTATATAAATAAAAAGAGAATATTAAATTTATTTTTATAACAAAAATAATTATTAAAAAATCAAGAGATGTGATGGATTTATCACATCTCTTGATTTTTTAATAATTATTTATATAAAATTACATTTTTTTACTCAATATTGAAAAACTTATCAATACTCTTAATTTCTTCATACTCGATATCTTGCTCCAAACTTTTCATCAATTCAATGTGCTTATTAAAATAATCCTTTGAAGCAGGGTCGCTATCACATATTAAACAATATAAATGGAGAAAAAATACCCCCGCCGAAAATGGCGGGAGCAAAACTTACAACCCAACCACTTATATACCGCATATTGGTCAGCGGTAAAACTTACTCGTGATACCATACCTTAGAGTATGGGCGTGCGACGTTACGCTTTCTATGCTATTATAATAGCATATTCTAAGAGGAAAGTCAACATAAATTTTTTTTTAATTCATAAAGCAAAAAATATTGACAAATTATAAAAAAATATAATATAATATTAAAAACCCAACAGAGAGTGGCGCTGGATGCTGGATGGCGCTATATAAATCAGAGCTTTATATTCAAGCCTAAGCATGCGAAAACTGCTTGTCGTTACTACTCAATGACGACTGGAATGATAACTTCTGCATGAGACGAGTGACGGTTCTGACTCGTCGGTAAAATAAAAACTGATCGAACGAAGTTATCCAACAGGGAGGGAATTTCCCTCCCTGTTTTTTCTTTTTAGAAAAATGCTGCTTTCAATATTGACTTTCTAATAAAAATAAGATATACTAATTAAAAAGTAGCAAACAAAATAAAACGCAATGCAGGAGGTATATTAAAAAAATGATTTATCTTGATAGTGCTGCTACATCTCGCTATTATGTCCCTGTGAAAGATTTTTTCAAAAATCCTCATGCTAATCATGCTTTAGGAATTAAAGCTCAAAAAGAAATGAACAGATGTAGAGAAATTATTAAAAAATATATTCATGTAAATGAAGGTATTGTAATTTTTGGATATAGCTCAACGGATTTAGCTAATAGATTGTTTAATCACTCTAAAGTTGTTGGAAATGGAGTATTTATTTTCGGTGATGAACATGAATCTTTTTATCAATATGATAATCCAATATGTACTTCCTATGTATTTCAAATACAAACATTAGTAAATAATATTACCGGTATTAAAAAACCTTTAATTCATAAAATGGAAAATACTTTTGTCATTGCGGATTATACTGCTGCTATTCATCACATGGTATTACCTGATAATGCAGAAGAATATTATGATGCAATTATTGCAAGTGGACATAAATTCAATGGACCTCAAGGAACTGGATTTATGTGGATTAGTGACCGTTTACAAAAATATTTAGGTGGTAATATTTGCGGTAATAATGAATATGGTTTTGTGCCAGGAACTCCCAATGTCAATGGGATTTTTGCTATGACAGAAGCATTGATAAAAGATGATTATACTTATATTTATAGTGAAGATTTATTGAAATCATTAAAAACAGTTTTTAATAGAAAAAATATAGAGTATAAAATTATAGGAGAAAATACAAATAAAATTGCTGCTATCAATGCAATTTATCTTCCTGGAATAAATGCAGATGCTTTAACCAATTATTTATCTACCAAAGCAATTTATATTAGTCCTGGACATTCTGCTTGTGCTGAAGCATCTGATTATAGAGTATTAAATTCTTATGGCTTAACAGATGAAGAAGCAGCTTGTACTATTAGAATTTCTTTTGATTCCCAAAATAATTATGGAGAAATTAATGAGTTGGCAAAAGAAATTAGTTATTTTACAGATAAATTTGTAAAATAATAATAAGGAGTATTTAATTTGAATGAACAAATTAATGTTAAAATACTCAAATCTAAACTTACAATAGAAGATCATAAGAAAATATTAAACTATCTTGATATACCAATTTTTAACGAAACAGAAACTACCATCAATTATTGGACAGGTGATAAAAACAAAGATGCTTATAAAGGTAGCCCAGGAAAATTAGTTTTTTATAAAGATAACAAAATTTATGTAGGATATACTTCTGGTCGAACTTATGATATTATTTCTCTTTGTCAAGTTCGATTAAATTTATTGAATAAAAAAAGTAATTTTTTAGATGCTATTAATTTTATTTTAGAATGTACTAATATTCAAAGTCAATCTGTCCAAAGAATTAATAAACCCAATGTTTGTAATTGGCAATCAAATTTAGAAAAATTTATAAGATTTAAAAATAATGAATCTATTTTTCAAGAATATGATGATTCTATCCTTTTGAATTTTTCTAATTCGTATTATGAAGGATGGATAAATGAAGGTATTAGTATTCAATCAATGATAAAATATGAAATACGATATTATGATTATACTAATCAAATTATTATTCCTTGTAGAAATAAAGATGGAAATTTAATTGGTATAAGATGTCGAAATTTACATCCAGATCGAATAAATTATGCTAAGTATATTCCTTTAATTTTATTCAACAATAAGTGTTATAAATTTAATACCAACAATGAATTTTATGGCATATATTATAATTGGCCTGCGATAAAAAAAAAGAAAGAAGTAATATTAGTAGAAGGAGAAAAAAGCGTCTTAAAAGCCGATACTTGGTTTAATACTAATAGTAATGTTTTAGCTTTATATGGATCACAATTAGGATTGCACAGAAGAAACCAACTTGTAAAAATGGGAGTAAACAAAGTTATTTTGGCTTTAGATAATGATTTTCATAATATAGGAGACAAAGAATATGATGTCTTTGAAAAGAAAATTTTTTCATTAGGGAAATTATTCAAAGGTTATGCCAAAGTCTCTGTTATTTATAATAATATTGGGCTTAAAAACGCTTATAAATGCTCTCCCTTTGACTTTACATTAAATGAATATAAAATGCTTTATGATAATCAAGAAGCATTATAATTAAATAAAAATGGAGTTATACTCCATATATGATAATATAATTTATGAAAGGAAAAATTATTATGGAAAAGAAAAATCGTTTTTATGAAAACAGAAAAGCTATTCAGATTTTGGGTAGAGAAAGAGGAGTCAGCATTGATGTTGCTTCTACTATGTATGCTCAAGAGCAAGGATGGACTGGTTGGCAAAAAGAAATGGATGAATGGAAAGCTATACAAAATTCTTACGTTCAAAGCCCTACTAAACAATTAGCTGATCTTTTTAAATAAGAAAGGACTTTTATGGAAGAAAAAAATACATCTTTGCCCATTATACATTCAGAAGATGATATTCCAGAAACTATGCTCGAAGAAATAAATAATGGAAAAGAAGAAGACGAAGATGAGTAATAGTCCCCTTGTTAGTTATACTAAACTTTCTCCCAATCACTCTGGAAAACGGAATCATGTAATTGATACAATTACTATTCATTGTATGGCAGGCAACGCCAGTGTAGAAACTTGTGGTGCTTTATTTGCTGACCCGTCTCGTAAAGCCAGCAGCAATTATGGGATTGGAAGCGACGGACGGATTGCCCTGTATGTGGACGAGGCAAACCGGTCCTGGTGTACCTCCAATGCCGCCAACGACCATCGGGCCATCACCATTGAGGTGGCCAACAATGGCGGGGCGCCGTGGTGGCCGGTGTCAGACAAAGCCTATTCCGCGCTGGTGATGCTGGTGACGGACATCTGCCGGCGAAATGGCATCAAGAAATTGCTATGGAGAGGGGATAAATCCCTGATCGGCCAGGTGGACAAGCAGAATATGACGGTTCACCGGTGGTTCGCCGCCAAGGCCTGCCCTGGGGATTATCTGTACAGACGCCATGGCCAAATTGCCGCCGAAGTGAATCGGCGGCTGGAAGGAGAGGAGGAACCTATGGATATTGCAAAGTTGATCTCTGAAATGACCAACGAACAAGCCTACCAGCTCATGCAGAAAGCAGAGTTCTACGCTAAAACATTAGATGAACCTGCTTGGTCTAAGAATGAAGGGCATTGGGCAAAGGCTACGAAAGCTGGCATTGTAGATGGTAGCAGTCCAGAAAGACCTATGAAACGAGACGAAGTTATTGCGGTTCTGGGCAGAAAGAATTTAATTTAATTTTAAATAAAAATAAGAGGACTAAAAGTCCTCTTATTTTTATTTAAAATTGTATGATTTACTAATTGATTTTAAAAAGAAAAACTGGTACAATCTAAATAAAGAAAATAAAAAAAAAGAGGTGTAAACAATTACGATATGTTGCCTGAAAAGAAAATAGAAAAATATTTGCGAAATGCAAAAATAGTTTCTTTATTGAGTGATAATAAAAAAACTCGTGTTGGATGCGTAGTAGTATACAAAAATAAAATTATTAGTATGGGGCATAATTATGAAAATAAAACCAGTCCTTTGCAAAAAAAATATAATGAACTGAGAGGCTACGATCCTAATGATTCAATAAGTAGAAATACTTTACACGCGGAAATTGATGCGCTTCTTTCCATAGAGCAAAATGTAGAAAATTATAATAAAATACATTTATTTATTGTTCGTAGTAAACGAGATGAGTCAAATGGAATAGCCAGACCTTGTCCTGCATGTATGGGTTTAATAAAAAAAATGGGAATAAAAAATATATATTATTCCACAGAAAATGGTCCTGGCAGTTGGTGTTATGAAAAAATAAAAGAATAAATTATTCTTTTATTATAAAATACATAAGGAGATTAATATGGAAGTACAAGCATTATTACCAGAAATAACAAACAATTTTTTAGAAGATTATCTTATATCTTGTGGAGTAAATGATGTAGGCATATATTTAAGTGCCGACTTAAATTGTGTAGATAGTCCATTTCAATATATAGATATGGATAAAGCAGTATTAAGATTACAAAACGCTATTAAGAAAAAAGAAAAAATTGGTATTCTTATTGATTCTGATGCTGATGGTATTTTATCATCTGCCCTTTTATATTCTTTTTTAAAAAAATATTTGAATGTAAAAGATATTGTTATTTATAATCATATTGGAAAACAACATGGATTAGTTCAAAATGAACAAGAGAATATTATTTCACAAATCGTTCAAAGTGATATCAGTCTTTTATTTTGTCCTGATTCTGCATCTAATGACGTTGAACAAGTTAATTTACTTAAAGAATATGGTGTTGATGTTATTATATTAGATCACCATGAAATTGAAAAAATAAATTCTAATGCCATAGTAATTAATCATCATAGAAGTAAAAATTTGAATACTGCTTTGTCTGGATGTGGTGTAACATTTAAATTTGTACAAGCATATTCTCAAAAAATGGACATTGATATTAAAAATCAATATTATGATATGGTAGCTATTAGTTTAGTTACTGATATGTGTAATATGACATCTTTGGAAAATCATGCTTTATTTAAATACGGAATTAATAATATAACAAATCCAATGATAAAAGCAATGATTGAAGAATATTCTTTTAGAGATATAAGTCCATATAATATAGCTTGGTCTATCTCTCCTAAAATCAACTCTGTATTTAGAGCCGGAACATTAGAAGACAAGAATAATTTTTTCTATTGTTTTGTAGAAGAAAGACCAATTTTTCAAGGATTAGATATTTGTGAATTTTGTCACAAAAATCAAAGAAAAATTGTGAATACTTTGACAAAAGAATTAAACTCTAATTTAAAAAAATATGATAATGTAATTATTGGTTTTGCTTTTAATGAAGAAACTGTTTATAATGGATTAATTGCTAATAAAATTGCAGGTACAAATCATAAAACCACTTTAGTTATTAGAGAAACACAAGATAAATATATAGGTTCTTTAAGATCACCAATAGACATTGCTAATAAAATTAATGATACTGGTTTAGCTTTATGCCAAGGACATTTGCAAGCATGTGGAATTGAATTAGAAAAAAATAAATTGAATGATTTAGTTGAATGGTTCAATCATCAAACTTTTTCTATAAAAAAGAATGTGTCTGCTATTATTGAAGCTAAACAAATCACTCAATCTTTATGCCAAATAATAGAGAATAATAAAGATTTGTGGAATAGTAGCGAAGCAGCTAAAATAACAAAGCCAAAGTTTTATATTACTTTTTCAAATGACAGTTATAATATTTACACCAATAGAACAACAACAATTAAATTTAATGTAAATGGCACAAATATTATTAAATTTAGAGCTAAAAAAGAAGATGTAGAACTAATAGAAAAAGAAGATTGTAAAATCGAAGCTATTATCACTTTATCTATTAATGAATGGAATGGTAATAAATATCCGCAAGCTATTATTGAAGAATGGGAAATCGTACCCACAACAAAAAAATTCAACATTATACGATAATAATAATTGGGCGTGTAATTGGTAATATATAAAAATGAAATATACCTTATTGATTACAGAAATAAAAAAGAAAGAAAAGATTTTATATTTGAAATCTTATGGTTATTATAAAGATTTAGTCTTTGTTGTAGAAAGACAATGGGAGGATGATAAATTAAATGATAAAGAAAGAAGTATAATGAAACATATGGGAGTTAAAACTTATGAGCTACTTTAGTATTCACAATCATTCGGATATTGGCTCTAATGCAGGGCTTGGTTTTCCAGATACAATTTGTCGTGTACCCGATTTAATTCAGAGAGCTTATGATTTAGGATTGCCTGGAATAGCTTTAACAGATCATGAATCATTAAGTGGACATATTCAAGCACTTAATTATTATAATTCTATGGGAAAAGATCGTTCTTTTACATTAGGATTAGGCAATGAAATTTATCTTGTTCCTGAAGAATGGGATGAGATAAATAAAGAACATCATAATACATATCCGTACTGTCATTTTATTTTATTAGCTTTAGATAATGACGGACATAAACAACTTCGAGAACTTTCTACAAGAGCTTGGAAAAGAAGTTGGAAACAAAGAAGAATATATCGTTGTCCTACATATTATTCAGATTTAGAAGAAATTATTAAACCCAATCAAGGACATGTTATTGCTTCGACAGCTTGCTTGGGCGGAATAATTAGCAGATTATTATTGGACAATAAATGGGAAAAAGCATTTGGAGAAAATGGAGAATTAAACAAATTTATAAATATTTTTGGGAGAGATAATATTTATCTTGAAATTCAACCTCCTAAAGATGCAAATTGCGATCAAAGTAAAGTCAATAGATTAATGTGGAAAGGTCATGAATTTACAGGAATAAAAATTATTCCGAGTTCCGATTCACATTATCTTAAAAAAGAAGATGCTTTTATTCATAAAATTTATTTAAATTCTCAAGAAGGAGATAGAGAAGTTGATGAATTTTATGCAACAACTTATCTTATGTCTCCTGATGATCTTCGAGAACATTTGTGTATAGATTTTACAGATGAACAAATAGAACAAATGTTTGAATGGTCTTTAGAAATTTGTAATAGAATAAAAGGATATAATTTTAATCATGATCCAATTATTCCTCAAATTCCAAAAGAAAAAATCCCAGATTCATTTACTATTCAGCATTGGTTCAAAGAATATTATAAAAATTATCCTGATTTTGCTTATTATGCTCTTAATAAAAACAATAACAAATGGGAAGAATATTTTTTTTATCAAGTGGAACAAGGATTAAAATCTAAAATAGTAGATAAAGGAAAAGATTTACAATTATATATTGCTCGACTTAATGAAGAATTTGAACAATTTAGATTGATTAGTGAACAACTGAATACTTCTATTCCTTCTTATTTTTCTTCTATGTCAAAAATTATTGATCTTATATGGGAATCAAATAGTTTGGCTATGCCCGCTCGTGGTAGTAGTGCTGCGTCATTAACTAATTATCTTTTAGAAGTTACTCAAATTGACCCTGTTCCATTAGGAAACTACTTTCCTTTCTGGAGGTTTTTAAGTGTCGAACGTGGAACAGAGCTTCCAGATTAACAACATAGTCTGGCTATATGGTGACATATAGAAAACAAGATGGTGAACCCGTACTTGCGGGGTGTGTCTAAAAAGATGCTAACAGTGAAAATCTTGGCCTACTGAATCGGGTTATGACAACACTGTGCCAAGGCCAAAAGGCAAGGTGCAACGACTAAGTGGCATTATGGTGAAATTCCTATTGTCCAGCGCCATCCTCTCTATTCTTATAGAGATGAAGATATAGTCTGATCTCATAGAAAATCATAACTATGAGCTAACACAATGATTGATAATGATTCAGAAGCCTCTAAAAAGAAAACAATTATAGCAAAAATTAAAGAATATTTTGGAGAAGATAAAGTATTAAATATTATAACTTTTTCAAAAATTTCTTCTAAAACTGCTATACAAAAAGCCTGCAAAGGATTAGATATTAATAATGATATCGCAGGTTACTTAAAATCTTTGATTCCCGTAGATCGTGGTAAAGTTGCTAAATTAAAAGATTGTTTATTTGGTAATAAAGAAAAAGGAATCAAACCAGTATATGAATTAGTCTCTGAGATGAAAAAATATCCTAAGTTGCAAGAAACTTGCTTAGGAATTGAAGGACTTGTAACTAATAGAGGGATTCATGCTGCGGGTATAATTATATGTAACGAACCTTATACCAATTTTCTATCCGCTATGAGATCACCAGATGGAACTTTAATTACTGGATATGATTTAATTGATGCAGAACAAGTAGGTTGCGTTAAATTTGATATGCTAACTACTACATGCACTGATAAAATTCATAAAACTTTAGATTATTTGGTTAAATACAATAAAATAAAACCGGGGAAAAATTTGAAAGAAACTTATCATAATTGGATACATCCTGACGTATTAAATTATGATAATCCTGAAATGTGGAAAATTATTCCTACAATTTATTCAGTATTTCAATTTGACACTCCTATTTCAGTTAAAGCTCTGGAAGCTACAAAACCTAAATCAGTAATGGATTTATCAGCGGCCAATAGTTTATTAAGATTACAACCTGAAAATAGTTCTATTACACCTATTGATTCTTATATTAAATATAAAAATAATCATCAAGAATGGATAGAAGATACTAAAAATTTTGGATTGAATGATAAAGAGCGTGAAATTCTTTGGAAATATTTAGCTGATGCTTATGGATTGGCAGATAGTCAAGAAAAAATTATGCGTCTAAGTATGGACTCAGAAGTATCTGGATATAGCTTAAAAGAAGCAAATAAATTAAGAAAATCTATCGCTAAAAAAGATGAAAAACTCCAAGCTGAAGCTAAACAACAATTTTTTGAATATGGACGAAAAATTGGAACAAGAGAAGTATTTTTAGATTATATATGGAATGTAGTATTCGCAGCAAGTATGGGATATTCGTTAAAAATATTTAACCTAAACTATATAGCATGGTTATTTAATTAAGCGCCTTATAATAGTAATATTATAAGTGAAGTTTGTGAACTGTTTGGTCAACAGGTGTGTGAATTATATTCATGCTAACAGAAAAAGCCTAAACTGGAAACAGCAAGGTGATTCTGTGCTAAGTTATAAGAGGTTTTAATATGCAATTATATAACGGCGATTGTTTAGAAGTAATGAAATCAATTCCAGATAAATCTATTGATTTAATTCTATGTGATCTACCTTATGGTATAACTAAATGTAAATGGGATACTCCTATTGATTTATTTGCTATGTGGAATCAATATAATAGAATAATCAAAGATAATGCCCCAATTCTTTTATTTGCTCAAACTCCTTTTGACAAAGTTCTTGGATCATCTAATTTATCTATGCTTAAATATGAATGGATTTGGGAAAAAACACAGGCAACAGGTCATCTTAATGCAAAGAAAATGCCGATGAAAGCACATGAAAATATTCTTGTGTTTTATAAAAAATTGCCAATTTATAATCCACAAAAAACAACTGGTCATAAACCCATTCATTCATATACTAAATATATTAAAACTCAAAACAATGAAGTATCATCACTTTTGCTTCTGACAAACAAACTTGTCATTTACATCCTACTCAAAAACCCGTCGCTTTGCTTGAGTATTTTATTAAAACTTATACGAACGAAGAAATGTTAGTCCTTGATAATTGCATGGGTTCTGGCTCCACAGGTATAGCCTGTATCAACACAAATAGGAATTTTATTGGAATTGAACTTGATAAACAATATTTTGATATCGCTAAAGAAAGATTAACTTCTTATAAAAAGTGCAACGACTAAGTGAACGGAAATTGACTACCGTTTGAGCGCAAACTACCCTAATCTTATAGATGGGTAAAGATATAGTCTGCTCTACATAGAAATATGTAGCTAACATTAAGGTCTCTCAACTACATTCATATAGCTATTCTATTGTAGCTCTTCAAGAACTTAATCTAAATTATTTTTATCCTAAGGTTTATTGGAATTGTGGTTGTCTTTCTGTTGAATCTATGGGACTTAAAGACAATGAAGATGGTACACAAAAAATTGGTAATACTAATTATGCAGAAATTTCAAAAGCCATATATAAGATGAAACAATCTGGTATAAATGTATTACCTCCTTCTATTAATAATTCTGATATAGATTATGTTCCCTCGGAAGAAAAAGATATAATATATTTTGGCCTTATAGGAATTTCTGGAATTAATATCAACATTTGCCAACAAATTATTGAAAATAGACCTTATAATTCATTCAAAAACTTTTATGAAAAAAATTGTTATGATGGTAGTTTAATTACACATAGCAAATTTATTCAATTAATTAAAGCAGGTTGTTTTGATGAATTTAATTCAGACCGAACAATAATAATGAAACAATATGTTATATTATCTACTCCTATTAAAGATACATTAACAATGTCTAATCTTCCAGAAATATTAAGAATTAAATGCAATATACCGAAAAATATTATCGAGCCTTATTATTTCAAAAAATATGTAATTAATAAGCAATTTTTATATGGACAGCATCCTAATTTTAAGACAAAGAAATTATATTGGTTAGATAATAAAGCTCTAAAATACTTTGAAAAACATTGTAAATTAAAGATGAAAGAAAATATAGATTGGTTACAAAAAGATGATTTAACTTTGATAGTTGACAAATCTTTAGAAAAAGTTGTTTCTTCTCAGATGCAATCTTTAAAAGATTATATTTCTGATCCTTCTTTTATGCGAGAATATAAAAATAAAGCGTATATATATTGTTATTCAAATATGTTGGATAATAAAGATACAAATCATTGGTCTATTGAATCATGTGGATTTTATTCCAATCAACATGAATTATCAAACATTAATAGAAAAGAATATAATATTTCTTTATTTGATGATATTCCTTTATCTCCTGTATTTTATACTGAAAAATATGGAAAAAGAGAATGGAAAAAATATGAATTATATCAAATTGCTGGAACAGTTATTGATAAAATTGACAATCATCATTTAGTTACTATTCTTGATATTAATAATAAAGTAATTCAATGCAAATTTGATAAAACTGATTATGCTTATTACAAAGCTCAAATTAGTGATATAAATGATAACAAAGGGAAAAATATAATAGAAACTTCTTGGTTCAGAAGAGGAACAACTTTGATTTTAACTGGTTATCGTATGGGCTTAAATGATTTTCGTATAAAAACTTATAAAAACTCAATCTATAACAAAAAAGTAAAAAAAATTTGTTCTATCAATAATCAAACCGGAGAAATTATTATTCAAAGCGATAGGCAAACAATTTAAAAACAAAATATTATAAACAGAGGACTCTTTTGTAATAGTCCTCTGTTTATTTTTTTCTAAAAAACTATTAACTTTATACGTCATTTGTCGTATAATAGAATCACAGGCAAGGGGAAGCCAAGTAAAATGAAAGGAGAATACAGCACCATCAGAAAGGAGGTGCGAAGATTGACCGAAGAGCAAATAAAAGAACTGCTTGAACTTCTTAAAAAAGCATTAGAAAGTGAATCGGTAGAGCGTATCACAATCAGCATAAAGCCTAATAAAAAGAACAAACAGTCCTAACAAATATGGTGGCGGGTATCCCCGCCCGTCACCTTTATTATAACCGATAAAATATAAAAATGTCAAGGGGGCCCAACACATGAATATTAGCATAAAGGTCATGTACAAAAACGAAAAATTGCAAAATATGCGAATGAAAGCTAATATGTCGCAATCACAACTTGCGTCTAAAGCTGAAATTTCTGTGCGTGTTTTACAAGATTATGAAAGAGGAGCCCGAGATATTAACGGCGCGAAATTATCAACATTATTAAAAATTTGTAATGCTCTTAAATGTAATTTGCAAGACATTCTTACAGATTCAGATACTCTAAACAGATTAAAGGAATACAATAAAAATAATTAAAAGAAAACGTTTTTCCTCTTGACAAGGTTATGAAAAACCTTTATATTATAAACAGAGCAAAAAAAAGAGGAAAAAATATGCTTAAAGTACATTGTATTCCACAAAAAATTCTATATGAAAACACGAGTGATGACTATAAAGTATTATCCTGTAAATACATAGATTCCTCCGAAGAAATGGAATTATCTAAATATAATAGTTTTACTTTATCTGGAGAAAATCTTGGTAGCTTAATTCTTAATCAAGAGGCTCATTTAATCATACAAAAAGCAGAGAATAGTAAATATCCTAATTCTTATTTAATGCTTATGTATGATGGAATTGATACTACAAGTGGTATTCATGTTGAATCTAAATATGAATTAGAAATTTTATGTAGGCTTATGGAGCTCTCACAAGCAAAAAATATTAACAAGGCTTATCCTAATTTTGTTGAAAAAGTTTTAAATGACCAAATTGATGATATCAATTACAAAAAAATTTATAATGTAGGTGAAAAACGATTAAATTCATATATTGAAAAAATAAAAAAAGATTGTATTAGTATTATTTTCTTTCCTGTTTTGAATAAATACGGTATTAAAACAGGGGGCGATATTAATAAAATCATTAAAAAATATGAATCTACTTCTGTCTTTGAAAGAGAATTTGAAAAAAATCCTTATTATATTTATATTGATTTATTGAATTATTCTTTTTCTAAAGCAGATCGCATGGTGTTAAATCTCATTCCTGCTTTTGAAGATAGTCTTTATAGATGCGAATATGGAATATTAGAGATTCTTAAACAAAATGAAGATAATGGAGATACTAAAATTAAAATACCATTACTACTTTCTGTTTTAAAAGAGCTTGTTCCTCAATCATATCATTATGCCAAACAAGTTATCACAAATAATCCCAAAATTTTTTATAACAAAGAAACTTTATATACTTCTAAAATGACAACATGGGAAAACGAAGTTTATATTGCAGAAAGTATTGTTGATAGAATAGTTGAAACCAATTCTTTTAATAATATCTGTATAAATTGGGATCAATTTAAGAAAAATGAAGAAGAAAATTTCGACTATACGGAAGAACAATGCAATTTCTTAAAACTTATAGCAAGCGGAAATAAAGTGGTTATGTTAAATGGCCCGGCAGGAACAGGTAAAAGCCAAACAACAAAAGCTATTGTCCGTATGTTAGAATATTATAATTTTTCTTATACTTTATTAGCTCCTACTGGTATCGCTTCTACACGTCTAAAAGAAGCTACAAGTCGAGAAAGTTCTACAATACACATGTATTTAGCCAAAGAAAAAGAACCAACCAATTATTATATTATAGACGAATTTTCAATGGTCGGTGTCAATTTATTGGCTGATCTACTAAGAACTATTCCGTCTGATTCCAATTTAATTTTTATTTGTGATAATGCTCAATTAGCATCTATAAGCTGCGGTAATGTTTTACAAGATATGTTAAATGCTAATATTATCCCTAATGTTACATTAACAAAAGTTTTTAGATATGGGATTGGCGGTATCGCCACTATATCTACTGACGTTAGACAAGGAAATATTAACCATATTAATGAACAATACAATGACTTTGTATATATTGAAAATCAAAATTATAATGAACAAATTTCCGCACTAATTGAACAATATGATAGATTAATAGAAAAAGGATATACATATAAAGATATATTAATTTTACTTCCTTTCAATATTGGTCCATTAGGAACTTACAAAATTAATCAAACAATTCAACAAAAATATAATAATAATATCACTTCTAAATGTTGCCGATCATTGTCTAAAAATGAAGATATATATTTCAAAATTGGAGACAAAGTAATTAATACAAAAAATAATTATTTTATCCCATATATCGAATATGATGAAAATGAGATAGAATATTATATTGATAAGCCTTGTATGAATGGAGATATTGGATACGTTAGAGAAATAAGATGCGACAATCAAAATCAATACTCATTGGTAATTGAATTTAATAATGGTTTAGCTTTGATAAAAAAAGAAAACTTAAATCATATCTTATTAGCTTATGCTATATCTATTCATAAAGTACAAGGCGCTTCTGCTAAAGCTATTATCACCATTATTCAATCTGAGCATAAAAAAATATTATCCAGAAATTTATTATATGTGGCTTTATCAAGAGCAAAAGAACAATTAATTTTAATCAGTAATAAAAATATCTTAAATTCTATTTTAGAAATTCAAGAAAATTATGAAAGAAATACATGGTTATACGAAATATTAATGTTATTAAAAAAGGAGAAAATTAAAATCATTGAAAGCAATAATTAAAGAAACATCAAGTCATTATCATGTATTAGATATTGATGTTGATGAATGTTATATAGAAGATATTATAGAACAAGCAAATCTTATTAAAAATCAATATGATTCTGCTTGTGAAACATTGGATATTGTTCTTAAAAATCATTTTAGCAATATTTATTATACATTAGAGCCTGATTATGCAGGAACAAAATGTGAAGAAATAGCATTGGAGATGACATATTAAATGGGAACTAATTTCTTAAACGGATATTTATATACAAATGGAGAAATATATCACATCAATAAAATAAAAAAAGTAACAATGGAAGCAAAAGATTCGGAAGAACATGAGATAAAAACGGAAAAAATAGAAAAAGAACGGCCTGCTTATAGAATCCGAGTTTTTCTCAATTATGGTGATCTGATTAAAGAAAAATGGCTTAAAAGCTATATTTTCCGTAAAATGCCATATATTCCAAGTATAGGTCATGAATTAATAGTTGATAACAAATCTTATATTGTTAATAATATCGCACATGATTATGATAATCCATATCTATTTGAAATTGGCGTAGTGGAATGAAAGAAATAAAAATAAAATATCATTATGATAATGTACAGAAAATCTCTAAAATTGAACAGGGGGATTGGATAGATTTAAGAGCCGCCAAAACTTACAATCTTTATCCTGGAAAATATTATTCAATAGATTTAGGTGTTTCTATGAAATTACCTAAAGGATATGAGGCTCATATTGTTCCACGTTCTTCTTCTTTCCGTAATTGGGGTTTTCTTCAAGTTAATTCAATGGCAATAATTGATGAATCATTTTGTGGACCTAATGACATTTGGAGGTTGCCTATTTATGCCACAAGAGAAGCAGTCATTAAATGTAACGAAAGAATTTGTCAATTTAGAATATTGCCTAAAATGCCTGATATTAAATTAACAGAAGTCAAAGAACTATATGATAAAGATCGTGGAGGATTTGGGACAACAAATAAAATATGATATACCCCACTTTTCATTATAACGAACCTCAAAACATATTAGCAATAGAACTTATTGACGCAATATCAGGAGAAGAATGCTTCGTTTTTGAGGTTACAGAAATCAATGAAGACCCAGATGCACTTATAGAATATATGATATTTTTTTATTACTTATTAGAAGGGTTCTTTAATAATAATGAATTTGTCTTTTAACAAATATAATTATATAAAAAAGTAAAAAAAAAGACTGAGATTAAGTTCTCAGTCTTTTTTCTTATTCTTGCGCTAATGTTATTGTGAGTATTTGATCTTCATCTGCCGTTACTTGAACCTCTTGTGCTACATATCCAGAAGCACTCACATTAACAGTATATTCCCCATCAATTTCATCAAGAGGAAATATATTATTTGCCTCAGCAAAAGGCTCTATTTGTTCTTCTCCTTTAGTAACAGTAATTTTACATCCGGGAACAATATCCCCATATACATCTGATACCAACACTTCTAAAAGATATCTCTCTGTAAAATTTAATACGCCTTTTTCATCCACAGAGAAATAATGCCCATCACAAAGAATAGAACAATTTGCTTTTATTAAACTACCAAGAGGTATCTCCTCATGTCTGGTAGCCATACTAATTATATATCTATCTTCAACTTTGCCTACGCTAAAAATATTAGAATCCCATAATTGCCCACAGCTTGTCACAGGATCATGGACCTCTGATTCAGTAGATAAAGTAATAACTCCATTTATCTCTTTAAAGATATCTTCATTTAATTTAATTCCACCACATTTAGCAACAAACATTTATATCCCTCATTATTAACTGAAGGCAAGAATACCCGCATTCCGTAGACTAACTAATAATTCATTGATCGTAGTAACTGCATTATCTGAAGCGTCTGTAACAGCGGCGGCTTGTTTTACAATCCCTGCAACACTGGTAGTAGCAGCAGTAGGAAGTTTATCATTGGTGATAAAATTAGCAATTTCAGCCTTAGTAGCATAAGTAGCATCAGCCGTTGCTTTGTTCATTGCATCATTAGCTTCGGTAGGAGCACCTAAATTAGTAATTTTATGATTATTTAAATCCACATCGGTCTCTACAGCGATTTCAGTAGTATTACCGCTAATACTACCTACATGATTTAAGTTAGCTCCATTTAAATCTATATTCTCAGAAGTTAAAGAAATAGTAGTATCATTAGCTTTAAGTTCAATGCCACCTGATGTAGCTCTTACACTGGAAGTAACACCATCATTAGTATTAATAATTTCAGCACCCGATGCAGTCACCCCTAAACTACAAGTGTTATTTCCAGAAGTTGAAGTAATTATAATCTCATCAGTAGCTTGAATATTAGCATCAGCATTCATAATACCACCGTCAAGAGATAAACATTTACTTATAGCTTCTCCCATGCTTGTATTTGTAGGAATTTTTTCTTGGTCGACAGAAATAGTATTTCCAGAAATAGTTATACCTTCTCCTGCCGTATATGTCGCACCTTCTCCTGATTCGCCCACGAATTTAATAGAATTTTCCTCGTAATCAACATTAAATTGATCGCTCTCTAAATAAAAAGAGCCGGAAGGGTCCTTCATATCTCTCCTTCTTAATAATATACTATATATTTTATATTTACTGAAGTAGAACCATCAACAAAATAAAATCTTAATACATTATCTTTTGATTCTATTGCAGTAATTTTATTCCAATCATCCTGATATGTTGTCATATCTGATAAAGTTGACCAATTAGGAAATACTAAAGGATTAATACTACTTGTCATGCCTGATACAGTCTCATCTATATAATATTGATAGCCACTTGGATTACCTGAGGCCAAAATAGGTATCGCATTGAAACTACTTGTCTTACTTTTTGAATAATTACTACCACCCGAGCCTATCAAATTATCTACATATTGTTTAGTAGCTGGTTGATTATATTCTTTTGGTTCTTTTAACCCTGTAATTTCCAAGCCATTTGCATTACCATTAATATTATAAGCACTAGTAGCACCGTCAGCAATAATTAATTGTGACTCGTTTATACCTAATACTACCCCATTAGTTTCTAAACTAATACCTTCATTCTGAACTTGAATACAATAATCACCAGATTGAGACTGAATTCTAACACTACCATTTGAGCTAAAAGGCTCAATAGGATCAGAAACCATTATTTTTCCTGTACCTCCGGTAGTTAATACTCTTAATACAGTTTCGTGACCACCATCATCTCGAGCTAATAAATCTACTTTAACAAACTTATTGGTTTCAATTTGTGACTGCCCCAAGATTTGTGATAAACCAGATGAATTTTGCGTCCCTAACGCAAAAGAAGAGTATTTATTAGCATCATTAACAAATCCTAAAACTGCTTGATAAGTCCTGTCACTTGTATTATTATCAGTCATATTTAACACAAAAGGCGTAGCCATATTTTCATAAGTCCCACCAGCAATAGGTAGCCAAGGAGCGTCAATAGCTTTTACTTCCCCAGGAATAGTCCCTTCTTTTACAATTACCTGCCCGTCCGTTCCCTCAATTTCTTTTTGAAAAGAAATTAATACAGTTTCTAAATAACTGGCTAATGGAATATATTTATCATTTTGTTTAGTAAAAACGTTTTTATCCGAAGTAAAATCCCATTCACCCCATGTAATAGTATCTTGCCCATAACCTGATCTATAAAATTTATAAATTGGATTCTGTCCTAAATCAGTACTTAATAAATTTTGATACTCTTGTATATATAAATAAAAAGAACTGCCCTCTAAAAGAGTTTTATAATAATAAACATTTAATTTAAATAAATAATCTTTAGAACTTGAATCATCCCCCGAAATCATCGAAGGAACATTTTGAATTGGAGTATTATATCCGATATCTGGAAAATAAGCCCCTACATAAGTACCTGGCGTTATAACATTATTTAGATCAGTTATGCTTAACTCTTTGAAAGACTTCATCTGACTAAAATCATTTTGAGGCATTCTGCTCAAATAATCAGACAAACTTAATGAAGTTCCTTCGCTATTTTCAGTAGATATATTTTTTGTAGAAGTGGCCCAAGATAATTCGCTATATTTCTTTACCCCATCCCCAACTTTAAATCCAATAGTTCCATCTTCTTTGGAAACAATAATTAACTCTCCATTTAATAATACAGGATTATTAGTAGTCCAATTTTGTTCTGTATCATATTTATTTTGAATTCTACTATCTAATTTTTTAGTAGCCATAAAATCTCCTTTTATTAAATAGAGAGAAGGAAAAACCTTCTCTCTATTTAATTCAATATCAGATTACATCAGAAGAAGTCCCACAATTAATAATTAAATAGTCTCCCTCTATTTGAGTAGCATCATTAATATTACCAGTCTTACCAATCTGACTCACAGCAGAAGCATCTATCTTTGCGGACAGAGCAGTTTCAAGACCAGAAATTTTAGATTGGCTTAAAGTAGGAATTGCCGCCTCAGTAATAGCAGCACGAGTTACACTAATAATACCATCAGTCTGAGAAACAACGGTTACAAATTGATTAGCAACAGCACTATCAGCCTTATCAAGACTACCAATCTTGGTAGTAATTTGCTGATCGGTTTCAGTCTTAGTGTAATAATTAGTTAAATCGACTGCGCCACTTAAAGCATCAAGATGGTATGTATCATCCTCTACAATTACTGCTACGTTAGTGCCAGCAGGGAAATGTTCTCCTACTTCAGCAGTTACGAAACGAGTATCTGCCTCAAAAGCATCATTTACATTATAAACATTACCTAATTCGGTTTTAGAAGGAATTTTAGGTAAATTTGCAAAATTAACACTACCAACAGGTTTGTAAACAGAACCTATTTTTGCTGCGATTTGATTATCAGTATAAGTATTGGATTCCTGTACTGCCCCTTTGATCGTAGTAGAAGTTGCGCTACCAGTACCAATCAAATCAGTCTTAGCTTCATCAACAATAGTATCTGCATGATCTTCTGCCACTGATTGAGCAGTAGCAGCAGCACCGGCAGTATCAAAAGCAGAAGATTCCTGATAAGCAGCAGATTTTAGACCTGCAACAGCTACATCAGTTCCATTAAATTTAACAGTGCCGTTGACAGTACCGGTAGTTAAAGTATATACAACAGAGATGGGGTCTCCGACATCAGACCAAGACCCATTTAAAGGTTTGGACTGTAATTTGAAAGTAGTATTATTAACTTTTACTAATTGATACTGAGTATCTGTATCCTCTACTTTCCCAGAAATATAAGCATCTAATCCTTCAATTTCAGACGCTTGATAAGTAGGTTTAGTAGGTGCTAATGCCCAAGAATACACATCAGCAGATTTGGCGCTTATCCAAGGCAGTTCACTAAACTTCTTCGTTCCGTCGCCTATCTTCATTAGCACAGCAGGCTCTTGCTGAACTACATCAGTAGAGGCAGGAACATCTACAATAGCAATTTCACCCTTTAATAATACAGGGTCATTGCTGGTCCAATTTGCATAAGTATCAATTTTATTTACTAATCTTGCTTTAAATTCTTTAGTAGCCATAATTTATGCCCCCCCCCAAGTTTTGAATTTAATTACTATTTCCACCATTTAGAATTAGTTCGTCTCCTTCGGTTTGAACTAATTGGTTTACATTCAATTTATTTATAACCATAGTGCCATCATCATTTACAACAACACCATTTTCAGCGTCAGTGCCTTTAACAATACCTAATACCGTAAAAGAAGCAACAGGAATATCTACCGCTTTCTCAGAAATAGGAAGTGCCTGCCCATTTAACTTGACAGATTCAAGCACATTAGTTTGAGCTTCGGCCTGAATACCATCTAATTTAGTTTTTAATTCATTAGTAAAATCGTTTGTAGACAGCCCTTTGCCCTCTACTTTATCAACTTTACTATCTAAAGCAGTAGTTAAGTCAGTTACTTTATCTTGAGAAACAGAAGTTAAATTTAATTGTCCTTTTTCACTTAAAGTAAACTCATTAGAAACAGACTTAATATCAGCAAGACCATTTAATTTAGTAATTAAAGTATCTTGAATTAAGCTATATCCAGTTTTCTTATCTACTTTGTTTTCTGCTTCAGCCTTAGTTAAATAAGTCGTAGAGGCTTCTGTTTTAGTTAAATAATCAGTTAAATCAACAGCAGTAGATAAAATTTCATATTTATAAGTATCAAGATTAGAACCTGTTTTAACTACTACAACATTAGTACCTGCCGGATATTCCTGCCCAGGAGTAACGAATTTATCATCAGTAGTAAATCCATCATTGACAATAATTACATCGCCTAAATTATCTGCACCAGGAGTCGGAAGATTAGCAAAGTCACTGGAGCCAGTAGGAGTATATACACCAGAAATAGCTGCATCAATTTTGGCATCAGTCTCAGTCTTAGTATATACATCATTAGTATCAGCTTTATTTGCTAATTCAGTGTTAATCCCATCGACAGCAGTTTGTAATTGCCCAACTTCTGTTTGTAAATCCTCAACAGCAGAATTATCAGGAGTGAACCACTCTAATTCTCCATTCTCTCCAACTCTAACTTGTTGATTAGTTAAAGCAGAAGAAAATCCTTTTAATGCTAATATCCCGGCAGAAGAAGTAATAGATTTACCATCCACCTCAACATCAGCGGCCGCACCAGAACCAACAGGTTTTAATGTTTTATCAGGTTGAATAATATATAATGTGGCTTCATTATCTTCTACTACAATGATATTTTGTCCAAAATAATATTGTGTAGCAGAACTACCAGCTTGCTCTGCGCTTTCAGCGGCAGTCATAGCAGCCTCTAAACTCTCAAAATAACTATTTGCATCTAAAGGTAATGCAGAAGTCATTGCAAAAGGAATACTAAAATTTAATTTAGGTAATCTTTCAACAGCCATTTTTACACTCCCTTTCTATTAAATAGTTACCTTATAGGTATTTTGAGTATCATTAGGATTAGCATAATCTAAATAATACACTTTATAATCAATACCATTATAATCATTAGCGCCAGTTACAGATACAGTTTGTTTAGTAAAAGAAGATTTGATTTCTGCATTTAGTCCATTAACATCCTGTACGCTACTAACATCTGCTAAAGTTGCTGGATAAGCAAAAATAACTCTCTTGGCACCGACAGGAATGGAAATATTCCATACAGCACCAGTAGTAACCGCCTTATTACTCTTACCAGATAAAGCACGAATATTAGTAGAATCTAACTCAGTTATAGAATCTTGAGTTCCATAAAATCCATTTCTGTACCCAGTAATTTTTAATGTAGAGCTTGCTTTAGTGCCAGCTTGTATTTTTCCTTCCTCATACTCTTGTCCTAATGCAGTTAAAGGAATAGCACCTTCAGTATAAGTTACTTCACCTTGGAACGAATAATTAATATTATCAATTACTTCTACTTCTTTCAGGCTTCCAGTTTGCCCTTTTACTGTCTCTTCCCCCGCTTTAACAGTATAATCAGTTGCAGTTACACCAGTATCAGGTCCAAACTCATATTTGCCAGGATTAAAAGTTAAAGAATATGCAAGTGTAACCTTATTACCAACCTCATAAGCGCCAGCTTGCGTAGAAGAAATAGACACAGAAGGTTGTGTAATAGTAGGATTTACATCTTCAGCATAAGCGTCTAATAATACTTCTAATAAAGTTTTTCCATTAGCAGGCACAGTTACTTTGCCATTTACAGGTTCATATTTGCCAAAAGGCTCAGTAAAAACTAAATCCTGAGAAAAATCTACTTGACTGGCATCCACTGGTAATTCTATTGAACCACCACCAGCGCCTCCAACATAAGGTAATTGCCCCCATGTACTGGTTCCATCACCAATCTTAAATTTACCTTTGTTTTCTCCATCATTAATAACACAAGCTTCGCCAACTAAAGGAACAAAACTATCAGCTACTGTCAACCAATTAGTTTCAGTATCATTTTTTAGTTGAATTCTGGTTATTAATTCACTTTTCATATATTCACTCCTTTTATGCAGGCTCAAAGGCGTTACCGCCATCTATACCTATCGGATATTTTACAGGAGAAAAAGCGTCTCCTCCATTAATACCCGTAATATCTAAAAAGTCTCCAGTTTTCAATTCTTCATATAACTCTCTTATTTCCGCCTCTATTTGATAAAACTCTGTTGGGACAGGATCATAAGCACAATAAGGGTCAATAGACTCAGTTACCCAGACCTCAAAAGTTTCTGTTTGATAAGTTTGAGCATCATTATATCCTACAAATTGCATGATATATCTTCCACCAAAAGGCAACATGTGTCTTGTTAAATCAACAGACAAAACATTGCCATTGCGGTCCAAATTAATAATATTATATTTATCAACTTTAGTCATATAAATTTTTAATTGATAAAACCAATCGGCAGAAGTATCAACAGTTGCTTCAAAATGATCTACTAAATTATTCAAAGCAAATCCTATAACTTTATTCCCTGTGATATTTACTGTTGTTCCTATTATTTCTATTGTCACTTATTACCCCCCTTTCGTTTATTTAATTGTATTTATACTTTAAAAATATCTTTAATTTTATTTATAGCATCAGTTAAATAATGGATAGTAGCAGTTAGAAAAGCACCAACTATTACTAAGCTATCAAAAGCAGTTAAAGCCTCTTCACCTATATCAATACCAATACAAGTTGCAAAAGAAGGAACAATAGTTATTACAATAGTTAATAGTCCTATACATATTCCTAAAACTAAGAATTTCACACAACTATTCCCTATTTTTTTCCAATCAAAAGTTCCTTTATCAATTTTAATACTTTTCCAAGCACCAAGGCCCATATTAGCTAAATAAGCGCCTATAAACATTAATAACCCAATACCTACTTTTTCTAAATTACCCAATATTATAAAAAGTAATTCATTCATTTTTCATCTTCCTTATTATTAAAGTTTTCTTTATCCCAAAACAACGCCTTGTACATAGATATTAGAATAATCTGTATATTGATCTATAACAAGAGCGTCCTCTTGAAAACTAATATCATTAAACTGCACAGTTGTATTATCTGTATAAAACATTATCGAGGTTTTACCCAACCAATCAATTTTTTCGCTTACCGTACAAGACCCTAAATACTTCCACACGTTATCATAAATCTGTATATAAAAATTTAATATTGCATATTTTGGCTCGAATCCCAGAACAAAAGATTGTTTTTGACTGTCTATTATATCATTAATATAAACAATATCCCCCCCCCCAGCAAAGGGGGCATTATTCACAAAATTTATCATATCTACCTCTTATTACAATATATCCATATCATAATCAACATTGTCTATATCTTCTTTGGTATTTAATGTATCTATATAAGCACAAAGTTTTTTATAACGTAAAAGAATATTATTTTTATTTTCATTCAACTTTGTAAAAATAGTTTCTATATCTTCTTTACTATATAGTTCATAATCTTCTCCATCAGCATGATATAAATAATTATCATTGTTTTTATCATAATTAACATTATAATAAGCTGATAAAATATTTAACTGGTCAGTTTCCATAAAAGAAAAATGCTTTTTTATCTGGTCAGATAAAACAATATCAATTCCATTTTTTATTTCTTTAGAGCATCTTTTAGAAAATATAGATTTCTTTTTATTTTTATATTTTTTTATAATATCATCTGGCAAAGGAATTTCTGATAATGATATTATCTCATTATTTTCATTAAATTCAATTTTTACAAAAGGAAAAGAGTCAGGAATAGAAATATTGTCTGGAATAGCTACCCATCCATCAGGGACCGGACAATCTTGTTCCCAAGTGGAGTTTTCATACGATCCATTTTCATTTGGTATTAAATTAATTATTTTCATTTTATGATACCCCTACAATATATACACAATATTCAACTAATCCTGAATTAAATCTATCAGCAGAAAATTCGCCCACAGAATTGAAAGTGATCTTTATTTGAGAAGAAGTGGCACTAATATCTAAGCTTGAGCCATTAATTTGTTCATTACCTAATGTTATACTATGAATCCTTTTTGATATACTATACATAAACACACCTTCTGTCAAACCGCCAGCATCTGAATAATATATTAAAAAATCTGCTTTGAAAGAAGTAGGGATAGTTATACTATTACTGTCATTTCCTGATCTTTTACTAATTGCAACTAATGGATAATTTACATAATTAGATTGAAGAACAAATTCAGTCCCACTATTAGTAACATTAATATGAGCTCCATTTAATTCAAATGCAATTGCAGGCTCGGTTGCGTCAGAATTTTCTAGAAATCCAAAATTACCTTCTATATTAACATTGCCTCTAATATTACCACCAGTTAATGGAAGATAATCCCCCCCCCCAGATTCGCCTATCTTGTTATTTAATTCCATCAAAGCCTGCGAAACATTTTGAGAAGTTAGCCCGGTAGTATCCTTGCTAATCTTTATTTGAGTATCCAAAGATTCTGGATACAAATCATCATAAGTAGAGCTTTGATTCTTTTGTCTCATTACAATATTATATTTAGACATTTATTTCCATTCTCCCTTTGATCCTATTTTTACGATACATTGTTTCCAAACACCATTAACGCCATAATAAACAGTACCTTTAACCCATTTATTATTAACTCCTACATATACATTGTTATCATCTGATGAAGTATCTTGCCAAATAGCATATACAGTTCTTACATTATTATTCCATTGTTCTGCCCATGTTTTATAAGAACCAGAAGAAGTAGTAGACCATCCTAACAATATATGATCTGCATAAGACAATGAAGGCTCAGTAGGAATATTATTAGTTTTAGTTCCGGTGCCATAATAATAATTTGTACTACTACTACTACTAACAGTAGTTCCACCATTTTGAGGATAATAAACCATTTGCTCTTGTTTTTTATAAACCCCATAAAGAGTGATATAGCCAGCGCCGTAGGCTTGTTTATAATCTGAATAACTTACAGAACTACTTGACGATGATATACTCCATCCTTGAAAAGAATAGGAAGAATCAGATAAACATGAAGTATTAACAGTTCCATAATCAGTAGACATTACATGCCCACCATCATGATCTCCTCTTCCATAATAATATGCATCAGTCGTCTTTGTAGAAACAGAAACAGATTGTCTTGAACTACTTCCTCTATAATAATATTTTGTGTCGGTAGTAGTCCCCCCACCTTTAAAATAAACCCCATAAAGAGTGGTATAGCCAGCATTATAAGCCTGTTCATAGTCTGTATAATAAAAATCGGTGGTTCCGTCTTTTGTTGCCCATCCCTGAAATTCATAAGTGCTATCTGCCGCACAAGAAGTAGTCACTGAGCCATAAGTGGTCGAAACATCTCCTTCTTCATACACACCTTTACCATAAATATAAGAAGTTTCTTTTTGTTCGTATGCTGTCACAGATCGTCGAGTACTATTGCCTCTATAATAATATCTTGTACTTGTAGAAGTTTCACCTTCTTGACTATATATGCAATATAAGGTCTGTCTATTAGCTGTAGCCCAACTATTCAAAAATTCCATGTGAGCATCATAAATACCATTCCTGCTGGAATCAGTCGAGGCGCCAATTAAATTCCATCCTACTAATGTGCATTCACTACGCAAGTTTGGATTGTCAAGACTGTTAAGTAACTCAGAACTACTAAATCCTTTATAATATACTGTTGCAGCATATTTAGGTAAATCTAAATAATATACATAACTGGCGCTACCAACAGTAATAGCTGTATCATAATATGTATCACATAATACAATTTGCAATTCTAAGGAGCTTTCTTCTGGATAGGCATCTAAAGTAACATATCCAGAACTTCCAGACAATCTTCCTTTATACCAATAACGATAATTAGTAAAAGAACCACCTATATAAATATAATAATTACTTGTTCCTCTAACTTGTATTCTCGCCCCATCATTAAACCCATTAGGCCCAACCCATGATGCAGAAGTAGGTTTTGCAAAATTAGCCATTATATCTCTCCTTTAAGCATCATAAGCAATCAAAATAGCGCCATTAGCAACCTCTGGTAAACTGGAAGTGTTACCATGCAAAATGATCTTATAAGGTAAATAAGATTCAGGTATCTTTCCACCAGACAATTCTGCTCTCTGACTTAAAGCAGTATTCATTTCACTTATAGTTTTATTGAAAATAGCCATAGTAAATTGATCTGTGCCTACATAAGCAGTTATGTCATTATCACCTGTTGACAGTTCTGATGCTCTAACTACATCACTCATAATTACCAACCTCCTTCATCAGCTTGTGCCCAAGTCAATCCTAATTTATCAATATCAGCAAATGTTTTGCTTAATGCCGTTACTTCATCGAAAGTATATGCCTGAGCAATTTCCCCGCCAGTTACTTGAAACCAAACATCTCCTGTTTTTATGTCTGCAGGAGGCTCAGTGCTTACCTTTATAATATCAGGCTTATCTTGAGGTTTAACAGTTTCTTCTACTGCAACTATTTTAGTAGTAATACTGTTTATTGTTTCCGCAACCATTTTCTTTGTATCAAATTGTGCATTTTGTAATTGATTCAAAGCATTTGAATACTGAAAACGGTCCCAACTATTCTTAAATTCTTGCCATATTTCTCTATCATTCTTATGAATATCTTGGCTTCTTTCTGAATATTTCATATACAAATTATCCCTTTTTACGTAACTTCTCCAGTTATTTGAAACCAAAAATCACCAGGTTGTAATCCCTCCGGCTCTTCTTGAGATACTACATATCCAATCGTATACCAATTCAAAGTATATTCTTGAATAGCATTTAAAGTATCATTCATTGTATTAAAATAATCAGCAGTAATTATTTTTTTCTGATGATCGGGAATTTGCTCCAAAAACTCATTTGCGGCCTCTATATCTCCACGGCTCATAGCAGATTGATATTGTTGAATCAACTCTCCATCTTCTGCCGTTATATTTTGCAACGTCTCAAAAGTTTGTATTTCATCAGGGAAAACAGTCATATTTTCACTTCCTTTTTAAGATAAATTAAGAGTATATGTGCCTGGTTTATCAACAACAATTTGACGATAAGTCCATAACTCACTTTGATTTAAATAATAAACATAATAATTCCCTGCGTTTGGTAATTGCAAATTTAATTTATAATTCTCAGTAGTCCCGGAAGCAACTAATACTCCTCCTGTATCTAAAACTTGTATAGGCGTTTTTTCATACATTGTTGTTATATCTAAATAAATATATTGATTGCTATTAGAAGTTGTATAATATGGATAAAACGTAATAGCATTAATATTCATAGATACAGAATCAGAATAAGTAACAGAAAAAGATTTTATTATGTACTTTTTTTCTTCTTGTCCTCTTGCTGTATGAGTAAATAAAATATTAACATCTAACCAAGGAATAGGCAAAGTAGATAAAGTAATACTATCATTTAATCTTGTTGCCCAATAAAGCTCTATATTTGCTCTTTGCAAAGCTAAATCATCATTTATGATATTATCATATTCTCCACCATAACACACTTTGCGAATTTCACCAATAGACCCATACACATAAAAAGGACTATTCACATTCAAATCTTTAGCAATAGCATATACTTGGTCATGTCCCAACAAAATATACGGAGGCTCTTCATACCTAAATTGAATTACATAATACTCTCCTTCAGAAAGCGACCTAATAATAGTACCGTTAGGATCAGCTAAAGATTTAGGCTGTGATCCATCTGCATTCATAGATACAAATTCAAAATTTCCAGAACCAGAAGGAGCGATAAATCCCAATGTCTCATTATAATCATAAGCCTCTGATCCAGCAGAGTTGGGCAATGTTAAAACATTAACATTAGCACCTTCATATCTAATACTCTTTATCTCAGGAGTTTCACAATAATAATCTACTTCGTTAGTTCTTCCATAAACTTCTATAACATTTTTCACTGATTCAAAATCTGTATTTACATCTTCACCAATCAATACATCTTGCAAAATTGAATCAGTCATTGTTATCGGTTCATCTTCATCAGCGGGAATAGGTTCATAATGAAATATACCATCTATATCAAAATAAACTTGATAATTAGGAAGAATATCTCTAAGTTCTTCCAATAAATTATACAAAGTCCCGCCCCTATCTATTTGTATATCATAAGGAACTTCTTGAATTACACCATCAACATTCTTACACTCTTCTACAACATATTGCTCAAATCCTGCTAATTTAATAGTTGCAATAATAGCATCTCTTACGTTACTACCTTCTGGGATAAGAGTAGGAACACCAGGTAAATATCCATTCCTTAATCCAGTCATTTTTGCCATTAAATCCAATCCCTGCAATGACAAAGAATTGGTAGTAGCATCATAAGTCCATGAAGGAGCATTAACCATAAATATACCTTGGTTATACCATTGTATCTCTCCAGTGAGTATATTATTATATCCAACTAATATCTTTATATATTTATCTAACCAAACATTGCTTCCTGGTTCTGCATTGAATTTATCATCTACTGCAATTAATGTTAAATTACAACTTCTTCTTAAATCACTATCTGCATCAACATCTATTGATAAATCCATTAAACTTCCACTTATCTCATCGTCCACTTTATATTGTCCAAATTCAAGAGATAAAATTTGAATTTTAAGATATAATGCAGTATTCTTTTGTTTTAATATCTGTAAATCTGCTTGACTAAGACTTATCATATTAATACTCCAAAGGAATCATCCCATTATTATATAAATCATCTCTATTATTTGGTTCGCCTATTTCTGTCCAAGAAGAAGTTACTGTTGTTATTCCCATACCATAACTTGCGTTATAATCAACAGAAGGAGAATCTACAATAATAGCAAGCCAAGAATTTCCATTCCAATCTTTAATAACTTTTGGCTTTTTATTAGTCAAAAATTGTAATATTCTATTAGTTTTATCAACAATTTCTCGACGATTTATTATCCCATTTTTTTCAAACCCATCAGGGAATATATTACCTGTAATACCGCCCGTTTGATAATTAGGTGTCCCATTATAAATAATTGTTGGATACTTTTTTCCAAAGACTTGATAAACTCCTACTTGCTGATTCTGCATTGTAGTAGAATAACTGACGCCATTATAAAATTTAATAATACTATCTACATCACAAACAAAAACTCCTCTAAAATTAACAAGAATTTCATTCGTAATATATTCCATTTCATGCCCAAAAGTATCAACAGGAACAAGAGCATATTCATAAATAGTATTATTTTCTGAAACTAAATTATCATAAAAATGAAAATTATATTCTCCTCTGCGGTTTAACTGAAAATCTTGAATAGTAATCCAATCAAAATCGCCCTTAACTCTTCTCTTAAACCGAACTCCATCAGCAAATGAAACCTGACCTAACGAACTTCCTGCATCTAAAGTCCCATCAAAATGAGCATCCATAATAGTATCTATTCCCCATCCATCAGGAGGGACATTAGTGTAATTAATATTTGTATTTTTAGAAACTATTAAACGATCATATATACCGCCTTTTATTTTTACAGTAGTAAATACATCGCCTTGACTAAAAGGAAGAGGATCAACCGAATTTCCATCTGAATAAAAATTATATCCTAAAAGTCCTATCATGTCTGTTCCCCTAAATTCTCTATAATTAATTCAAATAAATTATCTACGTATTTGACCCATAAAAATAACTGATCTTTATCTTTAGGAATAGGTATTGCATCACTAAAAACAACATGCACATCTTTAATTGATGTTAAATCAGGATGATTGTCGGCATGTAATTCAAACCAGGCTAAATTTTCTTCCTTGTCCTCATTATAAAAAATACCAACTTGTTTTATTTCATTTTCCAACATTATATTATAAACATTAGGTATACCCCCACCAATAGTTTCATAAGTATCAAAATCTCTTCCCCATACTCTTAAAACATATCCATCAGGAATAACAATATTTTTATCCCAAGTTACAGAAGGGGTCTTTTTATTCTTTGTTCTTAGATCAGCTTCCTTATTATCAATATACTCAATGTCTCCCTCACCTGTACCAGGTAAAGAACTTAAATTTACAGTTATTTCCACTCTTCCTTCATCACATAAATTATTTAGTTGAAGAGCATCGCTTCCTACTCCAGATTCTATATAATAAACACTAAAATCAAAAACATTCGGATAGGTGTCTATAAAATCATGTTCCGTTACTATATCTACGTCAATATGATATCTACTGCCATTTTGTAAACCTGTAAAAGTTCGACTAAAAGTATATTTTCCACTATTCTCTTCATAAGAATATGATACTGTTTTAACACCGGTCGAAGTTATCAAAACATCATTTTCATCATATAATTTTATATTATATGATTTTAATAATTCTTTACTTCCAATGCCGGGACTATAATTAAATATAAAATTATAACTGGAGTAACTAAGACCTTGAATATAATTAGCACCTAAAACCACAGGAGTAGATATTGCCCAAAATACTATAGTATTAGAAACTGATGATGTACCATCATTATTATATGTCATTAAAAAAGCCCGATATTGTTTTTCATTGGAAATAGAATTAATAGGCATACTATGTTCATATATCCCGTCACCTTTATACCAAGGATATAATTTTGAAGTTCCCTGATAGACATAATTATCGCCAGAACTGGATATATCTTGCACATACAATTTACTTCCTTCCGGCTCATCTCCCCCAGCTATTGAAAAGCGGAAGGGTATTGAATTGCCAAAAGGAGTACCAGTCAAAGCGTTAAAAGTAGGTTGAGACAATAAATTAGGCGTTGTTAAAGACATGAAACCACCTCCTTATCATTTAGGTGCTAAAATAAAACCCTGACTCATTTGCCCTTGAGGTATAAATACTTTAACAGTTTGATTTGTAACTAAATCTCCTATATTTCCTCCATACACAGGCAATTTGTAAATTTTATCTTTTACTTTTACTTTCTTTTCTCCATCTTCTAATACTACTAATCCAGTATATATTTGAGTTGTATTTTTTCTTACTTTAGCATCAATTAATACTTCAATAGCATCTATAAAAATTTTATTGAGATTAACCATATACTCCCCTTAAAAATATAAGAGGGGAAGTTATCCCCTCTTATATGCTGTCTGATAAGCAAAATTAACTAAAGATTGAACAAATTCTTGAACGTCATTTTTATTCTTAATACTTGGGAAAGATAAATCTACATTACTCATATTAAGCTGGAATCCTTTGTCTTCTGTCGGTAAATTGCTTAAAAGATCAATAGGATTCATTTTGCCCCAATCCCATAAATTCTTTGTGACATCAGAAGGGAGAATACTATCCCCAGTATTTAATAACCTAAGTTCAGGCCCTTCTTCTCCCACAAGAGACATACCGCCTTTAGAAGACAAAGTACCCTTAGCATTCTTTTCAACTAATTTGCTCCAAAGACCATTAATTGGATTATATTTAGCACCAGGAGTATATGGATGTACAATCTCATAATCTCCTCCGGCTGTATGAATAATATCACCAATAGTAGCACCTTCTGGAGCATTACCGCCTGGAGCTACATCTAAATGTTTCCCGCCACCAACATATTCACTTTGATAGCTACCATCTTCATTAACTCCTGTAATTCTATAATTACCACCAGCAGTTGAAACTATTGTGCCAACAGGTAATCCCTTAGTTTGTGTTTTACCATCCTTAATATCAACATCTATAACACCGACACCAGGAACCCAAGCAGTACCCGGAGTCCCTCTTCCACCTTCGGCATTTGGACCAGATACTACTGTATTTTTATCTTGCCCTGTTTGCCAATTTTCGTTTTCGAGTTGTTGCATGAGTTGAATATATCGGTCAACATAATCCTGTAAATTACCAAGACGTTTTTCCCAATTATCTCCCTCAAGTTTAATACCTAATATTTGTTCGGCTAATAAACGATCTTGAAGATCATTGACTTCGTCAATAGCACTACCATATTCATCAACATAATCCTGCCAATATTTAATTTTTTCTTCAAGAATTTTTAACTCTTCGTCTCTATTTTTCTCTAACTGCTCTATTTGCTCTTCGAGAGCCTTTTCAGCCTTATATCTATCCAGCTCTTTTTGCGCTTCAGAAATAGCGTCTGTATCTTGTATATATTGAAACCGTCCATCTTTATATACATACAATTTTTGAGTACGAGCTTTTGCTAAGGCATCCAACTTTTCTTGAAGCTCTATCTGCTCATTAGTTTCTTCATTTTGCTTCTCTAATTTTTCTATCTCAGCATCATATTTATCATTAATAGCATCTTTTTGCTCTTCGAGTTTGTCTATTTCTCTTTGAGCTAATTCAGCTACATAATTTAAGGCTTTTTCAATATTATCAGCTTCAGTTTCCCACGCATCACGTTCAGCCTCTATATAATTATCGAGCGCATCTTCTCGTTGTTCAAGATAATACTCATAATCAATTAAGCCTTGTTCATACCAATCGTCCATCCATTCCATGACGCGACGCCAAGCATCAATTTCATTATCAGTGCCCCAATCATTGAAATAATTACGATCTTCTATATAATCTTCTGAGCGTTTTAATCGTTTATCAAAGGCATCCTGTTGGAGTTTAAGAATATCTTCTTCATACCCCCACCACTCTTTCTGAAGTTCCATTATATACTCAGACTCATCGTCAAGTCCTTGTTTTCTATAACTTTCAGCTTCATCATGAGCTTTCTTTTGCATTTGACGTAAATGAGCTATCTGTTCTTGTTCAGTAGCACCATTCTTTTCCATTAAATACAATTTATGATCTAATATATCCATCTGTTCTTTATACAGATCATTTTGTTCTTTAATGGCATCATTTTCATCCTTTATTGCTTTGGTAGAAGATTTAGCAGTAGATGTCTTTTTCTTGGAAGCAGAAGATGAAGAGGAAGAAGAAGGTTTTTTAGAAGATGGCGGTTTCGAGGTAGAAGGTTTTGACCCAGAAGGTTTTTTATCTCTCCATAAATTTCCAACAGTGTCTGAAACATCTATTATAGATTGTCTTCCTGTACCTTGAGCATATCCACCTTTTACATCTTCTTTTTCTACTTTATGCCCAACATTCCTACTAATGTCTTTATTAGAAGTAACAACCGCTCCTTTGGGTAAAGTAACTATTTCAGGACCTTGTTCTCCTACCCAATATTGCCCGGCTCTATTTACTTTACCTCCCTGAGCTTTGCCGCCGCCAAGATCAGGAATAATATAACCTAAAACTTTCTGAGCACCGGAACCAATTCGTGAAATAATTCCCTTCAAACTATTCCAAATTGAACTGACTCTATTATAACATTTTTGGGCAACAGAAATTAAACTGTTGAATGCGCCCTGAGATGCACTTGTATTTACTGGATTATTTGTAACCTCTTGTTGAGCATCTTTTACTTCTTCAACAGGTCCAGCAGCATCTTCAGCCGCAGACTTTTCTTCATTTAATTCGGTCTGACTTGCATCTGTATTAGCCGGATTTTCAGTCACTCTCTTTTGAGCAGTGGCAACTAATTCTAATGCTCTTGCATCAGCATCTGCTACTCCCTTACTCTCTAAGAAAGAAGCAATCATGTCAACATTCGCATTAGCCAGTCCTTCAACGCCTAATTGAGCCTCTAACATCGTATAAGCTAAATTAGCGACTTGTTCTTGAAATTCCTCAAAAGTGGTAGAACCAGATACAAGCCCCTCAAGAATTTCATCCCAACCTTCCAATCCACTAAATGCTTCATTTAACTGCATAATAGACTCAAAACTTAACTGTCCATTTTCAGCAAATTCAGCTACAGATTGAGAAAGTATGTCAAAATATCCGCCTACATCTCCTAAACCACTTAATTGCCCTGATAAAGAATTTATGCTTTCTGCCGCCGCCTCAATAGTTGTTCCAAAATGATCCTGAAAGAAATCAAGAACACTAATGGTTTCTCCATTTAGTACCATTACAGCATTCTTTAATCGCTCTGGTAACTCTCCTGTCTTTGCGTATAACTGAGTCATTGTATCCCAATATTCAGTTAATACGCCCTCCTGCTCTAAAAGGTCATCATTAGCTTCAGCTATTTGCTCAAAATCGCCAGAACTTAAAGCCTCATCAACTGCTTTTTGATAATTGTTCCACTGAGTAATTGCTTTTTCGATATATAACTCAGTGTCCATCATTTCTCCAGTAATAGTAGCACGAGTTTTTTGCCCTGATGCTATTCTATCACTGGTTGGAGAAGCAGTTAAAATAGCTTCTAATTTTTCAGTCTCAAGAGACGCTATATTGTTCTTCATCTGTTTTAATTGCTCATTATAAGCTGCTAAAACAGACGCACTTGCACCGCTACCCTCTAATTCTGCTATTTTCTGTTCAAGTTCGGAAACAGCTTCTGTTGTTTCATCAATCTCATCTTGAATAGCATGCTCGGCAGTAGCTTCTTCCATAGATTTCTTTGCAGCAAATCCAACAGTAACAAGCGCACCAGCCAACATTGCTATTGGGCCAGCAAAAGTACCTATTTTACTTAACGCACCAGACAATTTACTGACAGAACCAGAAGCACTACCAGCGACCTTAGCAATACCACCTATAGCATCACCAGTGGCAGAAGCCGCAGAAGCAGCTTTGCCTACATCTCCCATAGCGGAGAACAATTTACCCATATTAACAAATTTAGCTCCCACTTTCCCGGCAATAGCTAAGAAACCTGTGAGAACTCCGCTTAATAAAGTAAATTGTGTTACTGCTACGCCAACATCTGTTGATAATAACTCTAACCCAGTGTTAGCTAAATCTAATATTCCTTTAACCAAATCACTATCTATAACAGAAGTAGATAGTTCTTGGAAAGTATTTTTAAGGTTGCCAACTTTTGCCTCTAAGCTATCCATATAAGCGGCATTTTCTCTTGTGGCAGAACCTGCAGAATCCATTGCAGTTGCCGTTGCACTTATAGCAGATTCAAAGTTGGTCATGACAGAAGTCAATACATTGAATTGGTTTTTACCAGCAAGAGCTTCACCAATAGCAGCTTGTTCAACATTTGCCAATTCATCCCAAGCAGCAGATTGACCTTCTACACCTTCATATAAATCTTTTAATATATCATAGGTTGAACGCATTTCTCCCTGAGAATCTCTCAAAGAAATATTAACTTTGCCATTAGCAGCTACATATTTATCTGTTTCTGCCGCTAATGCCGCAATGTTCAAGCCTATTGTTCGCAGACCATTGCCTACCTTACTGGGCTGGCCTACAAGGATTTCAGTCTTTTATATCTAAAATTTTTTGTTTAAATGAATTATTTTTAATCTCTTCATACGAAATGATTAACAAATTAATTTTATATTTTTGACAATATTCTTCTTTAATTTTATCTCGTTTTTGTTGTTTTTTAAAATTTAGCAACGCCGTTTTCTTATCTACTCCTCCAAAAGTTACAGGCTCATAATGTTGTTCTCCATTGACTTCTATAACCGTATTATATTCAGATATATAAAAATCAAAAAATAATTTCCTTTTATAAGAACAATCATTAAAACTATATTGTCTTTTGTATTGAATACCTTGCTTTTTTAGAAATTTTTCTACAACCAATTCGTTAAATGATACAATATTACTGCAATGATCGCATCTTAACCCTTTTAATTGTCTTAAAAAAGACCAGGTTCTTTCAAAAATTTCCCCACATTCACATTGTAATACAATTTTATTAAGTGATTATATAAGTGATAAAGAGAAATTATTATTACAATGTGATTGTTTTATATTATCTATAGAATATGGATTAGAAACAATAACCGGCTTAAAATTATTATGATGTTTTACCCATTCATAAGAACATTTGTATTTATATTCATTTTTATCTTTAAAATGAATTATTGATTTATAACCATCAAAATCTATTTTAAAAACATCATATCCAAAATTTTTGTATGTATTTATAATATCTTTTTCATTTAAACAATTCATTTTAATTCCTTTTATATTTCTACAAAAAATAGACCATATCTTAATATATAATATTTTATATATTTAGGGCGCTTGGGCTTTCGCCTACACTACTCACTTCGTTTGTTAATACAACTTATTCTCTATTAAGAGTTACATTTATTATTTGCTTTCGTTGGTCGTTGAAGGTTATACTATATTTCAATAGTATCTTCCCTGCGGATTGTCTACATATTTTTATTCTTATTACTATACCTTTGGCATTACCCTAAGCCCTTATAATATCACTATTATAAGTTAGTAAATAAAACTTTGAGATATCCCCGCAATTCACCCTATACTGGCAAGAAATCCACCAGCCGTAACCAAACCTATCGTCTCTTCAAATGTATTCCCTGTTGTTCCTAATGCTGTACCAGCTTTTATAAGAGCAGTAGATAAATCATTAGTACCAACAGCAAAATTATTGGCTGTCTCATTAACCGCATCTATAATATGCTCGGAATTTTCAGCCTCTATATTAAAGGCTTTCATTTGAGAGATCAAAAATTGTGCTGCATCAGCACTTGATACTTGAGTATCAGCTATGTTTGTATATTTAACCGCTATTTCTGCTAATAAAGCAGAATCACTGTCGTCGAAAGAATTCTTTCTAAATTCAGTAGCGGCTTGTAACATTTCCGACAGTTAATTGTCTATTGGGCCATATTCTTCCATTTGTTCATTTTGTTCTCGATTATCTTCTTCAATCATTGATTCAATAATTCCTTCATCTACTTTTTCTCTTGAAAAAATAGCACAAAAAATTCCTGTTATTCCTACCATAATAAATGGCAAACAAACAACAATTTTTGGCAATTCAGAAGGACCTGCATATAGAATAGCCAAAAGAATAAACCAAGCAATGATTAAAACAAAAACAAACAAACACACCATGACTCCCATCTCCTTTTTAATTCTATTATAATTTTATCACTCATAAAATTAAAAAGTCAATAGACAATTTTAACGAAAATACTTTCATATTTTCCTGGACTATTTCTTCACCCTATAATATTTGGAGGGGTCGAACTTTTAAAGTCTCTTGACACATCCCTCATCAGGACTTCGCAACCAATCAACCATTCAATGATTATATAATCATTCCAGACTTAGGTATTTCTACCATATCTTATTCTATTTATTGTTAATAGTTTCCCGCATTCATATTATCATATCTCATATAATATTGTAGCTAAATAGACTTTAGGTGTTATTGGATTTTGAACGATTCTCAGTGCTAATTTACCATCTTAACACTCCGGCCAGAAATATTAACCGGTACGCCCAAACTGTTTACCAGCTTGAGATAATTGTGAAGTATAACTCTGCAGTCCTTCTTCACTCAAATCGCTGACCTTTTTAAATTCGGTTAATGCGCTATCTAATTCAAAGACTTGATCCACCATAGACCTAATAGCACTTGCCGAAGCATCCATAATCATATTTGCTTCTTGGAAAGTTAAGCCTATGTCCTTAGCAATGTCATTCAAATTTTTAGCACTATTTGTCGCCTTATCTAATCCCGAAGAATCAGCACTTATTTTTATTTTAGAATCTATTCCTTTTAACTGACTCTTTATACTTGATAAATCAAGTTCTACATCAGTTATAATAGAATAATTAGAGCCTCCTGCCATAACTCACCCATCCTTCATTATTTATTATTAATTTTGCTCCATGCAATAAGTATGGCTTCAGCCTGATCGTCTTGAGTTTTCTTGCTTTTAGGTCCATGCCATTCTAATTTTAAATTAAATAATTTATTTGCCATAAGAATAGCTTTTTCCTTTAGCACTTCTCTTTTACGACCATCTTTTGTTCCATCGAACATATTTAACCTACTTCTCCAAACAGTAGGAGAAATATATTCAATTTCTATATCAAAATTAACACAAATATCAAAAATAAAACCATGAACAGCCCCCAATAATAAAAGATTTTTACTACTTCTGCTTTCTAAAGGGACATCTTCCATATAAGCCATTATAGGTTCATATTTTTTAATTATTTCTTCTATTTGATCTTTTTGTTCTATCAATCTTTGATGCCATTCATCACTCTTAGCTCTGATTTCTGTACTGTAAACTAAATTTTTATTATTAAAAATAGAAATACCAGTACAAGTAGTGGACGCATCAATCCCCATAACTACACTCATTAACTTTTATCCAATCCAATACCAGAAGTATGGCGTTTCCATCTTAATCCAGCAGCAGTCATTCCAGCTTCAAAATATTGTCTTAATTTATTTTTTCCTAAAACTTTCTGAAGTTGTTTAAAAGCATTTCTTTTGGTAGTCCAAAATCCTGTTCCAAATACATGCCCCGCCATACCTTCGTAAATAATATCAACTAATCCTTGCCTAACATCTTCTCCTGTAAATACAGAAGGGTGGTATCCTAATTTTTCAGGAGCCCATTTAAACTCTGATGAAATTCCTCCACCACCCCCTGATGTTGCTTCCCAGGCTTCTCCAAAAGTATAAGTTCTTCCATACACGTTGGGAGACCCTGCATTATATACTACTTCTTGAATAATATCATAATTTTCTTCTAAAATTTTGTCAGCAGTATAATCAACGGCTTTTTGCAAGGCAGGTTCTAACAATGCTCTTAATTCCGCATCATTTCGAGCGCCCATTTTTCACCTTCAAAGAATTATCTATATAATTTACAATTTGAGTCAAACTTCTTTCAATAGAAGTATAATATTTAATACATTTATCAATGTCATCTAAATTTAAAATTTGACTTTTCACAGTATCAATTAAACCAGAAGAATGTAATAATTCATGCCCATTCTTACTAATTTCTTCATCTTTTATATCTGTACAAAAATGAAGAACTAAAACATCATAATTTATTTGTTTTTTATCCCAATCGTCAAATTTCATTACACCACGAGCAATGGCATATACTTCAGAATAATCTAAATATCTTTTTACATGAACATCATATTCTTCAAGATAGATGGCATCTTTTTCCTTTATTTGTTTCATACAAAACTCCCTTTATAATTTAATAAATTTTGCAATATAAGCTCCTCCTAAGCCTATTAAAACTAAAATTAAAGGCCAATTATTTTTTATATATTGCAAAATATCAAATTTTCCTTTATCTTCCACTAATTGAATTTTGTTACTAACTTCATCTATTTTATCATTAGTTCTGTCTGATAAAATATTGAACTCTTCGCGAATTTCCTTAATAGATGTAGATTGAAGCTCCATTTTTTCATTTAATGCCCGCATAGAATATTGCACCTCTTGCATAGTTTCACCCAACAATTCACAAATTGATACATTTCTATCCACCATCTCTTTTAAAAATGGGCGCGTACTTTCAATCTCGACCAACCTTTTATCTATATTATTTAATCTTTTATAGATTGCATCAATATCTTTCTCTACATCCATTTACAGCGCCCCTTTAATAGACCACTTCCCATTTCTATCCTTAGATAGTTTTACATAAACTGGAACATAATCAAACGGATTTTTTAAGATAATAATATTATTTTTAACTTCTATATATAAAGAATTTTTCTTTTCAAATTGTACTTTATAATAATTCTTAGGTATCACTTCTGGTTTTTTTTTACAAGTATTGTTCATTCTTGGATTAACCCTATATTCATTATTTTTATTGCAATAAAATAAAAAAGGACAAAATCCATTATCTACATTGCATTTTCCAGCTTTAATATTAACATATTCACACATTTTTCTAATATAAATATAGGAGGGTTTTCCCTCCTATATTTATCAACTATAAATTATTCTACAGTCACCTTAACAAATGCAGGTTCTACTTTGCCCGTATAATCAGTTAAATTAACAGAAACAATAGCTGTACCAACAGTAGAACCAGCAGTTATTTTACCATCATGTGCCCCAACAGCAGTACCGGTAGCAGTAGAAGCAGGATCACTTTCTATTGTAAAAGTAAAGTTAGAATTATCTTTTCGCTGTGCAGGAAGAGAACCTTTATAAATTACTCTAACAGATAAGGTTTCAGTCCCATTTTGAGAAAGTTCAACATCACCGTTTTCTACAGCAATACCAATAACATCATCCTGCCATTTAGCATTATAAATTTCCTCAGTCATAGTACCATAATAGGGGTCCTCTTCACAACTGGTCTCATCATTAATAGCTAAAGCAGAACCAGTTAAAGAAACGGTAGCAGCACCAGTAGAAGTTAGTGCAAGATTTTGGTTCCCATCCATTTGTAATCTTGGTACATCAGTAATTAACCGACCATAACGAATCTGGTCAGTTTGTACATTAATATCACCAGAATATAAATCATTTAAAATAACCACATGAAGTTCAGAAGGAACATATTGAGTTTTAATTCTAATAGATTTAGCGTTCTCATTCTGATAAAAATACTTGACACAATAATGATCGTTGCTCTGAGAACCAGGAATCGTCATAGTATTACCACTAATAGTACCGATCGTCCAATCAAAATCAGCAGGTTTCTTATACCAACCAATTAAAGTACCATCGAACATCACAGGAGTCTCAGTGAGTTCAATATTGCCTCCACCACCACTGACTGTCACTTCTTCTTCTATAACAGATAAGCCTCCAGATTCAATATTAACGCCAAGAGAAGCCGCAATATACTCGAAGTTGAACATTGCATCGGTCAAAGTGATAGCTAAGTTACTGTCATGGAAGAATTTACCCCACAAAGCATTACCTTGACCGCCACGAACTTCTTCGGCGGTAATAGTGAAATCGAAGGTAGTATCAGTTAAAGTTTTAGCATAATTTTCGTATAGAGTCGTTAATTCTATACCGTTCTCTTATGAACTGCTCATGCTTTCACATGAGATAAGACTATATGTTTTTCTTAAATATTCATATCAATTTCTATAAATTTATGCTCGCTATTAATTAATTTTTCAATCGCACTTTGTATTTGTTCTAAACTTGGTATATTATGAGAACCTTTTATCCTAATTATTTTATAACCTTGAGATTTTACAAATTCATCTCTTTTTCTATCAGACTGCGGATTATTATGCCAAAATTTTCCGTCATACTCAATATTAATTAAAACATCATTAACTATCAATCTGCAATCTAAAGAACAATTTCCACATGGATAATTTAGTTCACAATTACCGTAATAATCTTTTAACATATCACAAAGTTCTTTTTGAGGTTTAGATGTTGGACAAGTCCCATTTATATAATAAGATTGCCGACATTTCTTTTTAATTTCTGGTACTTGAAAAATATAATCATATCCATATTTTTCTTTAATAGTCCTTTTCACTTTTTCTTTTATATCTTGTTTTATACTTTCTGCCTGAAAAGGATTTGCCACTTTATAATGCAACAAACAAGTTGCTTCTTTTTTAGCTTTAACTTTCTCTATCTGCGAAGGATTAAAAACACCGTATTTTTTATAAATAGTACGAGCACTTAAAATTCTATTACATTTTTTACATAAATCACCATAATCTTCATGATGATATTTCCAATAATCAACATAACGAATATTTTTTTCTTTACCACATTTATCACATAAAACTTTTACTTTATTGCCAGAACACTTCGGCAAATGTTCTAATTTTATATCAAATGAATCGCCCATTTTTGTATAAAAATAACCTAAATCTGTATATCTTTTCTTATTTCTCGGATTCCATTTAATTGTAATTAGTTGATTTTTATCCAACATATTTTCACACCTCCTTTTTATAAAATATTTTTATAAATAATTTATGAATATTCAAGAAATTGGATTTTTCGGATCACTTGATCCTACCTTTTCGCAAAAAAGTAGTCGTTGAAGGTCTCTCATATCTTTTTTACAAGACTTAGAGCTTTCCCTGCTGAACTCCCATTGTTACCAAACACTTAGGATTTAACCTTATGTTTATTTCATAACTTTTTTCTACTTTCGTAACCTCTCAGCTTACTTTTTCAAGTTACTGTTTGGGCTTATGAACTTTAGGGATTACCAGCAATTAACCCAAAGTACACACTCTTCACAAAATGTGCATGGCCTTTTATTTTACCACTCCAATTAACTCATTATTCTTAAAAATTAATGCACGACCTACGCCAGCAGCATAATGATTTTGACCCATTAATTTCACTCCTTATAAAAATTATTAAAAGCAACATCCATATTATCTCCATAAGAAGTATTAGATGTCTGCTTAATAGTTGAATTGTTACCCATAGACTTTTTATATTCATCTACATTAACAACATAATCATCAAATTTACCTTTTTTCTTTTTAAATATCCAATTATCAAATTTATCAGCCTGTCCACTATAAATAGCTATAGGCATAATAACATTATATTTAATCTCTTCATACACTTCCGCAAATAAAATCGAATGACTACGATAAGTCATATCTAATTGTTCTTTTTTAGAAAGACCTGTATGAGAAGTAATAATAGCTATTTTTCTTTCTAAATTAGGAGAAATTAATCCTTTATTTCTTAATTGATCTTTTTCATCCATATTTTTCTTGAAATTGGGATCAATATATTCATCATCATATCCCGGAAAATTTTGATACAAAATAATTCGTTTTATATCATCAAATTCTTTTTGATTAATTTTAATTCCTAATTCTTTGTCTATTATATAAAATTTTTCGTCCTCTGTAATAATTTGAGGTTTTTTAAGTTTTAAACACAAAATTAAAATATTCAATAATTTTTGTATATTAACTTCATCTTGAAATAAAATAACTACTATAAATTTTAAATAAGACATTTGAATTATTTCAATAGAAGAATTAGAATTTTTATCTACAGTTAAAATACCAATACTGCTAAGAAAAAATTCACTATCTTTTAATTGTATTGGATATATATTAATCTCATTATCTTTTAATTTATATTTAACAGGTTCATCTAAATAAAAATACCTGGTTTTTAAATATTCTATATCTACCATCAAGAATCACATTCAGTTTCTATACCTGTATCGCCAACCAATACACTAATAAATAATTGTTTTCCTGTATATGTTTTTGAATTTCCAATTACACTCCTTGATAAATCATATCTCGACATATCTTGATGAAAAGTCATTTTCCCTACGCCATCAACTTCTGTACCATTCAAAACAGATAATAACCGATTTACAATTAAATCTCCTCTTGACACAGGAATGCCATTATATCCCACCAAGGACATTTTACCACCATATAAAATATCAAAAGCATAAGTAACATTACCAACATATAATGATTCAGGCTCAATATAATAATTATATATTTTTATCAAACATTTAGATTCTGCAATAGCATCCTCAATTAGATTAGTAAAAAATATACCGTATTGTTCTTGAGGCCCACTCTTCCATACCAATTCCATTTTTTCAGAAAAAGTCAGATTGGGTTTATCTAAAGCATCATAATCATTATATTTCAACAATTTCCAAATAATCTCATCTGATAAAGCTAAATGTTTTAGAATATTATAAGGAATAGTTGGTAAAGCATAATAACTATTATACATAATAACCTCCTATCCCATCATACTAATCACATCTAATGATAATACTTCATCAAAAGTAAAATTAGGATTATCATTTTGAATTTTAATATATATAAATTGCGGATTATTACTAATTTTTTTGCCAGTTATAGTAAACATATAATTGTCATTTTGTTCTATATCTATATAGTCATTAAACAAAACAATTTCATTTTCTGTCAAACTTAAAGACAACATAGATAAATTATTAATTATTTCTGAACCATAATTAACTTCTATTTTAAATTGAATAGATTCAAATTGACGAATCTGACTGAATGCAGGTTGAATAATAAGTTTAGGCGTAACATTTTCTTTGTCTACAACTTTAATATTTATACTATCATAGACTTTTTTATTACCTTTTAAATATCCAATTATTTGACATTCTCCAGAAGAACCTAAAACTGTATATTCGCCCTTTTTATTTATATTTACTATTCGCCAATTAGTTGAATACCAAATTATATCTCTCTCAACTTCTTCTCCATTTAACAAAATCTGAGCTTCTAATACTCCTTTATCATTCTTAACCAATTCCATATTATTAGAATTAATTTTCAAAGTATAATTAAAAGTTCCATTATAAGCTAATTGATTCTCTATATCATCTTTCGCTTGAAGTTCATCAAGATATAAATCAAGATATAATAAAGTAGGTTCATTAGAAATAGATTTATCTATTATTGTATTTTGATATGCTAATAATTTAAACGGACGACCACCAAGAATATATCTGGTATTTATTTTGAAAAGTCTTAATGTATCTTTATTGCCTTGAACTATTACAGTAGCATGATTATTAGGAGTAATAACATAACTACTAACTTGAACATTTGGAGAAGTCATATCATAATCAACTACACAAGGCACAACAAAAATTTTGCCATTTTCAGGATCAACAATTTTTAAAACATTATTACAACGACGGACACCTATATCTTCATTAACAGCAGCATAACTATCTGTAAAATAACAAATCCAATAATTGTCATCAAATTTATAATATAAACCTCTTTTTACTTGATGATTTATATTTCTAAAAAGCAGACGTTTAAAATCCTGCCCATTTGTAAAACCTCTGCTACTTAATCCAACTACATTATCAACCCAAACTTCAATTTTCCTAAAGTCATAAGACCCAAAATCCACTTGTTCTTCTATGGTATATCTTGCAGAGGTATATTCCCATTGTTGATCTATTGCCGCTTGTTGTTGATCTCTAAAATAATCATTAGGAGTTTGAATAATCCCATTATTTATCGCATTCTCAAAAAAACTATAATTCATACTCTTTCTCCTTAGAAAGAATATTAATAATATGAAAAACTGTTCGTTTTACCTGACTATGCTCTACTTTGTCTCCTAAAATATAAAGACCTTTAATAGCCGTTGCAATATCATTATTATATCCTAAATACCAAACATATAATCTATCTAAATATTTAATATAAGTATCTTTATTAACATTTGAATCAGGAGAGTCAATTTTTTCAAATTGAAAAAGAATGTTATAAATTTCATTTATTCTTTGCTGTAACAAATCATCACTCCTTTTTCAAATAATTTATATTAATATCTTGTAATAAATAATCAGTAATTTTTTGATAAACTTTTTCTCTTAATGTATCTATATATGCACCTTTTTCTTTCAAATTTTGAGAAGCCGCATGTGTTTTAAAACTCCCCGAAGTCTGAAGAAGAGCATTAATCTTTGTAGAATTCTGTATTTCTCTATTAAACCATTCTATTACCCAAAAATCAGCTAAAATACTAATTTCAACATTGGTTAAATCAGAAATGAACTTTCTTTTATCTACATTATAATCAAGAGACTGTTTGCATTGAAAGAAATTAGGTATTGCATTTATTAAAAATCCATCACAATATTGTTTAAAAACATCCTGACTTTGATTATAAGCCTTCATTATCTTATAATCATCAACTTTAACTAAAGCAATATCTATTATTTCATCAAAAGAAGTCATATTATCCCTCCTTTAAAAGAGGTTCAATATTTATATAATCAATATTTGTCTTATTTTGAAGATACATTAAAATATTAGCATCAACATTCTCTCCATTCAATCTCTTATCAAAAACCATAGAATTAATAATAATTTTTTGACCTAATGGAGCAGATTCATATATAGCAATAAATTCCTCATGATTCTTATCAAGAATATTCTTCATAACAGTAGGATCAAGAATATTTTTGTATAATCCGGTCAAACGGTTCTTTTGCACAAACTCTTTGTCGTTAATATAATAAGAGCCTCCTTGAGTAATACGAGGCATAGAATTTATAATTAATTTTAAATCTGATTCAGGAATATATTTTATAGTATATTGTTTCTCAAATTCATATTTTTTTCCATCTGCTTTTCCAGTAGTACTTAAAATCATTTGAGCATTCGTTAAACTAATAACTTCAATATCTCTATCTTCATTACTTGATTCTATATTACTCTGATTATTCAATGCAGATAAAAGTTGATTCATCTGTTTTTCAATTTCTAACATCTTTTCTTTTAACTGCATATTTTCTTTTTCTAAATTAGTTATATCTATACTATCAACGACATTTTTCTCATTTTCTTTAATATTAGTATCGACTTTTTTTGTATATGCCATTTATTGTTTTCCTTTCTTTCCTTTTAAAAAAGAGGAAGGAAAACCTTCCTCTTTTCCCTATTATCCAACAAAATAAATATTAAACATTTATCTTATAAACGCCACTGACTGCACCAGATAAGAACTCAAAACCAAATCTCTTATTAATAGTAAAGTTGCTGGTTAAATCAGCATTATCATAATAATCATTAAAATTTGTTAGAGTGCTCCCCTCAATAACACCTTTGACAATCTTATCAGTAGCAGGGCTAATAACAAATAATAGACTATCATCTAAAGCAAGACCATAATTGGTGAAATCACCAGTAGCCACTTGAGGTAACTCCATGAAATCATACCCATAAATATTACGAATTAGCTGAATATTCATATTAGCAGAATCTGCATTAATTCTATAACCATTGGCAGAATCAGGTAATACATTGGAAAGAGCTAAAGTAGTGCCAGCAATAATAGGTTTCATATTGAAATTATATGCCTGAACAATCTGAGCTAACTTAATTAAACTCTGAATGTCAAATGCACCCTCAATCTTTAGAGCAGCAGGACGATTAACACCAGTTAGACCAGCAGTTACAGCACCGTATGCTTCCTTAGTCATTTCAGTCTCAATAGAAAGAACTGCAATGCGAGCAAATTCAGCCAAAGACTGACGACCAGATAAAACAGCATACATATCAACAGAAGTAGTAATCACATGATTAAATACAGGAATAGTAGCATCAGACTTGTATTGTTTCTGAATTAGAGTCTGACGCTGTGCATTCCCGCCTCTGGACACAGTCATTAAAGAGCGAGGAGGAACCTTAAATAAAGGAACATCACCAAAACCAATCTGACGAATTTCGGTATAAAGACCAATCTCATTAATAATAGTAGCAGGTAAAATGGTCTCAATCATCATCGTGACTACCGCAAAAGTAGACCACTTAAAATTAGGATTAGAAGCCCAAATTTCAGCAGGAACATTTTCAGGACGCTTTACACCCGCAAAGCGTTCAATCTCACAAAGCATAGCTTCATGAACTCTCTTTTCCTTTTCAGCAAAAGAAATGGGCTTGCCCTCTTTAGTCATGGTTTCATAAGAGCCAATATTCTTTTTTAAAAACTCATCAGAATAATGACGATAATAATCGGCAAACTGCTCATAAACAGTAGTATTGCCATTAGAAAATTTTACAATATCATTAGATAATTTCATATTATTAAAAACCTCCTTTATTAAGAAATAGTAGCTTCAGGATTCTTTACTACTTCTAATATATGAGCACGTAAATAATCTTGCCCAATCACAATAGCCTCAGTGCCTTGATACTGAGCGACAAAACCAGTTACAGCAGTAGCAGTAGAGGCAGCCTGCCATTCACCATTAGCATCTGCATAACCATACTTATTAGTAGAAGAAGGTTTGGTGTTATCACCAAAAGTAGTCTCAGAAACATGAATGATATCACCAGGCATTAAACGAATGATGTCAAAAGGAGTGCCAGCAGGAATAGAGAACTCACGAGGATCATCGTATAGATTGCCACAAACTTCCTTAGACACTTCAGGACCACGGACCATCCACACATCATTCACATTACCATCAGTAACAGAAGTTAAAGTTGCAGGAAAAACATACCTCATACCTTGAGCAGCATCTGTACCCATTGTACCTAACGTAACTAAAGAACCATTATATACAGTGGTCTTAGAAACTGCCACTCTGTTTAAGGAATCAACATTCTGAGACATTGCAGTTTTATAATAAACTACAGGAAAATTATTCTTTGCCATAATTACCTATTCTCCTTTTATTACCAAATAGAATTTATTTTACTTTCAACTTGCACAGGATTAGCAAAACTCCACATAGTACCTTTTTGAGCTTTTTTCTTAACTCCCGTTTCAAAACAAAATGCTTTGACCTTATTAGCCCAAGCATCTACACCGTCAACAGAGCATTGTAATCCTTCATCACAAAACTCTTTGTATTTATCATCAGATAAACAATCTTTTACTTCACTCATAACAGATTCAACAAATGCTGCAAGAGTTTGTTTATTAGCAGCTTCTTTAAATGCACGAAGCTCAGATAGCTCTTTCTCCATATCTTTCATCTGCTTATCTTTGTTCATAATAATATTCTTATTATCTTCAACATCTTTAGATAAACGATCTATTTCAGCCATCGCTTCATCAATAGACATTTCTTTTTTCTCAGACATTTTCTGATCCTTGTCTTTCTTCACAGTATCCCAATGAATATCTACATCAACAGTTTTATCGTCTTTATCAACTTTTATATCGGCTTCTACACGATAACGAACATCATCCTTAGTATAAATAATATGATCTTTTTCAATACTATCTACATAAGCATCTCTACCTTCATGCTCTTGAACTTCTTCGATAACATCGGCCCAAACCTTACGATCTTCAATTTCATCAAAATATTTGGTGCTCATTTCAGTGTCAGCCTCCTTTCCTTCTTTAAATAATCCTAATTTACGCTGAATCTTTTCTACCTTAGAAACAACAGAAGAAACATTTTCTTTTTTTGCATATCCTAAAGCAGAAGATAAACCATCTCTATTATAAACAAAAGTATCGCCTTTTAATTCCATAACAGGATATTTCAAATGCTCAGAAGGAGCGTCTTCCCACCCATCTTCTACAAGCATATAAACATCTTTAACAAGTGTATTTTTATTAGATGCTCCCATTATGTCATTTCGTAGTTTTGTTTTATCTACTTCGCCCCAAGGCTTATCAGACAACGCCTCTTTTGATTTATCAATTTTATATTTCTTTTCTTCAGACATTTTATTTTTCCTTTGATCTATAAAATTTTCAAGATTTGAACATTTTTTCTTGCAATCTTCAAAAAAAGCATTTGCCTCTGTTTCAGAAAATCGAGTGAATACAATATCAGAACCTGGGCAACTTGGATTAATATGCTTCCCTAATGTAGTTACTCCTACAATATTAAAATCTAATACTTCATGTTCATCTTCTTCTGAAGTATGAACATTCATTTCTACACTCACATTTCTTAAATTATCAGATTCAAACATAGCACAATAATTTTTAGCATATACTTTACTAATAATTACATCAACATAAGATTTTAAATATCCATCTTCATCATAAACAAAATCTACTTCTTGATCTCTTGGAACCATACCAACTATATATTCTTGTTCTGTATGAGTGCCGGCATCTACAACTCCTGTCATATCTGCTACAATCCATTTACCAAGAACACTTGGTGCTGATTCCTTTAATACTGTCTCACTAATATTTAATTGGTGAGAATTAGGACGTGTTGAAAGAAAACCCATTTTCCCTATGGCAAATTCACTGTTTTCATATTCACTCGAATTTATTCTTTTTACTTCGTTAATAGAAAAACGAGCCATTTTCCCCAATTCTTTCTCACTCCCTTCTATCATTTAATTATATATAAAATCGTTAAATTAATAACGATTTTTTATTTTATTCAGAATTTTTTCTAACTTTTTTCCCTTTTTAAAGTACAAATTACCTTCATAATCTTTCCACTCAGGCGGTAATCCTGCTTGATGAATTTTAATAGCTTCTTCCCCATCTGCTACATAATATAATTCATAATTAGAAGGTTCCCCAATACGTATCATTTTATATCCTCTTCAAAAATAATTGATTTTAATTATCTTTACCTAAAATCCAAAATCCATCAATATGTCTGTCAAAACTGGGATTAGTTCCATAAATAGATATTTTATCACTTAATAAAATAGCTTGTTCAACTATTTCATTAAAATCTTCTAACATATCAAGCATATCTACATAAACATGTAAATCATCATTATGTTGTGCTATTTTACAAACACCCATCATAGCAATTTGAAAATCTAACATTCTTTCTTCCATATCTTTAATAATTTCTTCCACCGAAGAATAATCTTGTCTAGCCGATGGAGTGGCAGGATAATAAACTGGAATATTATATCTTTCTAAGGTCTTTTCTCCAATTTCATCTGCCAATAATGGAAAATAATGCGCTATACCTTTATGAATTAAATTGGATGTATTATTATATGCAAATTTTGTTCCCAAAATAGACACTAAACGATCTAAATATCTATTTTCAACAAAACATTTGCCAATTAATTCAATTAAAGAGTTTTGAGTCTCTTGAGTTACAATCATTTTCATCTCTACCTTATTAAATATTACTTTCTACATTTCTATTCATTTGACCAGATTCAGATAAATCTATGTCATCTTTTTTAGGACGCCCTGGACTATTCTGCCCCGTAGTATTAGAATTCAACATTAATGTACTAAATTTATTTATCCAATCGCTATATTTAGACTCTTCTAAACTTCTCTCAAAAATTTGAGGTTCTATTCCCATTGCAGAAGCCCACATACTTTGATTCAGAACTAATCCTTTATCAGCCAATTTACAAATTCTGTCAAACCGTTTTTCTCTGTCAAAAGAATAAGAGCATCCAGAAAAATGAAACTTAAACTTATATTTTTTAGTTAATTGATTAACATAATAATCTAAAAAGTTCTCAAACTGATAATACATAGAACTCATAGTATTATATTGATCTGTAATTCCAGCTTCAATTTCTGCATTACTCATTCTATCAGATGAATAAATAATTCTACTAACACCAGAACCGACCCCAGCAGAAGTTGATAATTGATCTTGATACATGGAACTATTATTATCATTAAATTGATAATATTTTGTATTTTCAGTAGGAAGAGCTCCCAATTTAATTTGTCGTCCCAATCCTTCTTTGGCTTTTCCCATAAAACTGCCTAATGTTACAGGATCAATAGCAAATTGATTAGCCTTTGTTCCTGATTTAGCATTATCAAATAATCTTATTTCACCAGCTAAAATAGCAGAAGCAGCAATGATATCTTTATCATATTGCAATTTTTCTATTTCATCATTTCTAATAGCATTCTTTAGAAAAGGCGCCAAAAACGGAACTTGAGCAAAATTATTAGGATTCCATTTAAAAGCCCATGCCCCATTTTCAGGAGAAGTCTGTGCCCAATATGCAAATTGTCCAGTTCTATTATTTAAAGGATTTGTCGGCCTATAATTAATAGGATTTTTTATATCTTCAAATACTCTTTTATAAGTTTTAGCTAAAGAAGGATCATATCCATCAAGATCAGTTCCCGGTTGTAAAAAGTAATTAAAATCAAAATCCCAAAGCAATCCTTTTTCCCATTTTCCAGTTAATAAACAGTAATCTTGAGGCATGGTTTGTAAAGCAAATTTCATGCCTTTATTGCCCCATTTGGTTTTTCTATACCATACAAAATCTGTCTCGTGGGCAAGAACCTCAACTAATACTTCTTTAAATTCTTTTTTATATTTAAAATTATCAAGGAAATTATATACTCTTTTTTTATCTTCTTTATATAAATCCGATTGATAATCTTCTTCTGTAAAAGCATTGACACAAGTTAAATCTAAATCAAAAGCCAAAACATTTGCATAGCTATACAAAGTTCTTTTAAATATCATATCAAATTGAGTCATAAACTCTGTATATCCTTGCAAATTTTTCTCGTTCTGTTTATATTCAGACAATGCTTCACAAATTTTATTAAATGTAGGGATTCGTGGATTATTATTCAAATTTTGTAATAATTGATTACTCAACCAAGGAGTAAACAGTCCATAATTCTCAGAATAATATAGACCCTGAGCAAAATCAATTACATCTTTTACTCTTTCTTTACTAATATAATCAGACATTTTTCCTCCTTTCTCACCAAATTAATTGAATTGAATTTAAATCTATTTCTTCTTGTTGCTGATTTTTTGCATATCTATTGTCAAACCGTTCAGCAATATAATTGGCATAAGCAAGCACGATTGCCCTATCCTTAAATCCTGAACGAGGTTCTTTTAATCTTACTAAACCATTTCTATATTCAGCAGATAAATTTACACATTCATGTATTAATTCATCTGTTTGTCCATAAGGAGCTATTGAATAAGCATATTGATCTGGAGTCAATTTATAAAATTCTCCATTATCCTCCAAATTATTTTGAGCTTCCTCAGCACTAATTAAAAATTTAATATTATTAATTTCAAGTTGCTTTTTTAAACTTTGCCAAACCAAACTATTTAATTCCAAAGTACCAATAAAAGGAATTAAACAAGGAATTGCATTTTTATCAACTGTTCTATTAGATAACTCTTCCATTTTCCCAGAAGTTATTATTTGAATATCTTTGTCTAAACATAAAGTAAAACCACTATTATTCCAATAAGAACCTCTTTCAGGATGTTCTGTTTTATTAGAGAGAAAATCATATATTGTTTCACCACCAGACCTGTTATCATATATTAAATAATCAGCCTGATAATCATAATATAATTCTTTCATTCTTAAAACAATTTGATCGGCTCGGCCCCCTGGACGTGTCTCTATATAGTCTATATGTCTTTCAAAAGAAAACTTTTTCCAATGTAAAGACATGCACATAAAAACTGTATGGTCATTATTTTGTCTTGAACTATTTCCACTAAAAGCCAGGTCTGCTATAACAAATCTAATTTCATTCAATTTTTTATCTTGCATAGACAAAGGCGCTTCATCAATAATATCTTTGATTTTAGGAGGATAAAAACATTGACTTAATACTTGATTATTTCTAAATGATTCAATATTAAAATAACCATTTTCATTTATACGGAACATTTCATTTAAAATTTCCATACGAAAATCTGTTGTTGTCATAGATTTTTTATTTTTCCTATAATCTGCCCAAGTTCTTGACCCATCTTCAATAGCTGTGAAAATATCCTGCGCAAAAGGAATAAATCTTTCATGTTTAGAAGTATAATAATGCTTTGTAGTATCTATAAATTTTTTAAAAAACCACTCATAACTATATCTGGCAGAAGTTATATACATTGACTTAGCTTCTTCTTGCCATCTTTTTGTATTGTATTTTGGATTCGACAAATATTTAGCTTGACGAACATGCCCCATAGGTTCAAATACAGAAGAAATAATACTTGGTTTTAATAATCTCGTCTCTTCATATATATTATAGGTTGAACGCGATCCTCTACTTGATTCGAGGCAAGGTAAAACCGTTATAGTTGAACCATTTAGTTTATTTTCTACTGTATAAGCGCCCTCAGCAGTATTTGATTTAGTAATTACTATATACTCATTTTCATACATATATAATAAATAAGGAGATAATTTTTTTATAATTTCATCTCTTATTTTCTTTTCAACTAATTTTGCTGCTTGAGGTATAGTAGAAGAAGTTATAACAATTTCTGAATAAGGATATAAAGAAAAAGCACATATTGCAGCAATACCAGCACGAAAAGATTTTGCAGCGCCTCTTGTTGCTATTTCAAAATATTCATTAGCAACTCCAGCCATATGTAAAGAAAATTTTTGTAATGGGTATAATTTAATTTGCAAAACTTGTTCACAAAACAAATCCCAATTTCTTCTATAATATGATATCCACTTTTTTACATTAGCTTTTTGTTTTTCTGAAAGCCAAGAATCATAATTTATATTAGTAGTAGATAATTGTTTATTTAGAAACTGACGACGTAAATTTTTCCCATGATTAATAGGTAAACTCATACTTTATCATTCCTCTTCAATGGGAATATCTGGATATATAGTATCACCTGTCAAAATATTTTTCATAGACCTCATCCAACTGTTATAAATCTTTTCATAACCTGCAATATCACTATATTTTGCTCGATCTTCTTCTTCTGCTGGTTCAGTTTCTTCTATCATCCAAGCAATTCTATCAATAAATTTTTGGCGTTCATCTTTTTGATTTATAGAAAAGTCATTCATTTTTAACAAATTAAGTTGCTTATTCAAACTTTCTTGAGCACGACTAATCTCTGTACCATCATTAATCTCATTGGCTTTTCGCAATCTTAATTCACATTTCGCCAAATCTCTAAATCTTTTTTCTAAATTAACATCTATATCTAATAATTCAGAAGTATATTCTTCATACGTTTTATTTAAAAACTCATAAGATTCTCGGTCAAGTTGTTTAGTATTTATATCAACATAAAAATTACCCCAAATTTTTCTTTCTTCTTCTAAATTCAATTCTTGCTTTGGGACAATTTCATCTTTTTTTATTTGAATTAGATCATCTAACATAACATCACTTTCCCAAAATCCGTTCACAAGACGACCATCTTCTATCAAAGTTTTTAAATACAATAATAAATAATCTTTTCCTCTACGTCCAGCAGAAGGATAAGTTTCTACAATTTTCCATATTTCAGAAATAAAAGGAATGCCAATTTCAGATAACACCAGCCAAAAAGCAGCAGATTTTTTATCTAATATATTTTCATACTCTTTTAATTTTTGTCCACAGCAATTTTTGCATAAAAATATATATTCTTCTTTAATTTTAGGAGATTTATAAAATTCTTTAGAATCTTTTATTTCTCCACAACACCCACATAATTTTCTTCCCATTTTTCCTTTATTCTAATATTTAGTTTAAATATATAACCTTTTCCCAAGTTTTATTATTGTCTTCAAATAATATAAATTTAGCTCCAGCTCTCGCTAATTTACGGTTCTTCCGACTAAATTCATCTATTCCAATTAAACTTGGAACTATTATTATTTCTTTGTCGCCAGTAGGACTATATCCAAGACTTATTTGTTCTTGATGATGAAAATGCCCCATTAATAAAATATCAATAGTAATATTATGATATTGTTCCCAATAAGATATTTCATTAATATTTTTTTTGCTATCATCTCCATGAATAGCTAAAATATTAATACCTTCAATTTGTTTAAAACTAAAATCACTATAAGGATCAACTTTAATATTCTGATTATCTTTTAATCTTAAAGCTATAAACTCTCTGATTACTTTACCTAAATTTTCAGATTCCCAATTCCTCCCTGTTGAAATCAATCTTAATTCAGAATGATTTCCTCCTAAACATGAAAATTCAATTTGAATATTTAATTCATTTTGTATTTTATTTAAAAATTGAGATATCATTTCAGCATATTGTAAAACACTATCAATAACACCTGTTTTTAATTTAGCTATATCTGATAATCTTAATATATTTTGTATACCATCACCAAGATCAAAAACAATTAATTTTTTATAATTAAAATTATTTTTATAATCTTTAATAACTGTATCAGCTAATTTATTTAATCTTTTTTTTAATATATCTGGAGAATAAATATTTATAGGTTCATTAAACACTGTTTGCATATTAATCTCAACACCATTGTGAGCGTCAGATATACAAAGTACAGCAGTTTGTTTACTATTAAATTTGTCTTGTATAGTATTAGAAAAAATTAAAGCAGGCATATTATCAATAGCTTCTTTAATTTTTTCATTAAATAATTCAAAACGTGAAATATCTCTAACGTATTGATTATATTCTAAATTAATTGTTTGTATTTTTTTGCGTTCTTTTTCCAATTCTTTTTTAGCAATTAAAATTTCTTGTAATTTATTTTCATCTTGAATATTGTTAATTTCATCGTTTTCAAGAATTGATAAAAATTTTTCAAAAAATACAAAACAACGTCGAGTATTTTCTTCTCCATATATATTTTCATTTAACAAAGATTTAGCCCATTCTTTATAACTAATAGTTTTATTAGATAATGCCCGAGTTACTCTTTTAGAAAAAGATAAATAAGATTCATTTTTTTTTCTATCCATTTTTTTTATCATCAATCATTTTCTTAAAATCTTTTTTAGAATTTTCAATTCTAACGCTACTAATACTACCATAGCTTTCTAATTTTTGAGCTCTAACTTCTCTTAAATAATCTCTTTTACTCAATTTTTGATTTTTCAATCTTTTTCTAAATTGCTTAGTTACTCCTTGCATATTTATATCATTAATAAAATGATCGCTTGCCGTAAAGAAAGGAACATCACGTTCTGGAACTCTATAAGTAACTAAATTACCTTTAGGATCATGTTGCACAGACATTTGTTCTTTCATTCTTTTAGTATAGAAATTTCCAATAAATGGTACTCTACATTTTCCTTTATAATATACTTCATGTATTATAAACTCTAAAAAACCTTGTTCCCAATATTCTTTTACTTTTTCTGGAGAAATATTCAATTTTTTACTTACTCCAATATAAAATTCCTTGTCAGTCAAATATGTTATTTTTGAAGCCATATTATTCCTCTTTGTCAAAAAATTCGGTTTTCCTTTTTAATCTTTTTCTGAAAGCTGAACTAAATTTAATACGCGGGTCTAAATATCCTGGATAATCTTTAGGAGGTAAAAATTCTCCTTTAGCCGGATTAAAATATACTTTATTTAATCTTGGAGGTTTTACTTTAAAACTAATTTTACCAATATTCAATACTTGAATGTCAATATAATTAGCTAAACATTCTTCTACAATGTCCTCATAAACTTTAAATACTTCTTTAATTGCTGAATAAGGAACACCAGTTCTATTCATAATTTCCGTATATGCTTCTTGATTTGTAATATAAGGATATTGTTTCTTTCCCATTTTTATTCTCCCTATTTGTTTCTATTTTATTTATTAAATATAATAATATTTTATATATTTCAATAGATTGTCGGCTTATTCTGAGTTCCGTTTTTCTTTTTTCCTTTGATTTTTCAGTTGTAATGAGCATTTTTCACTACAGGTTAGAGTATGTAATGCCATGTTTTTAGGAATAAATCTTCTTCCACAAACAATGCAGATTCTACTTTTAGGGTCTAAATTATTTTGTATATTGTCTATCATCACATCACCAAAACAATCCCATAGTCCTTTTTTAGCAGAAGTTTTTCTAACTGTATATAAATAAGCAACTAAAGTATTCACAATATATTTAATATCTTCTCCGCTTTCCTCAATAATTTTCTCTCTCATATTTTTGTATTTATACATATCTTGATTTTTTATCCCTTTGTTCTTTTCTTTGAAGGTATGTAATCGTTTATTATAATAATCATAAAGCTGTATTATTGAATTATTATCAGAGATATTAAAACCAAAATTTAAGTCCATTAACATACGATAATCAAATTTATTAATAGATTCAGAAAAAATTATCTTAGAATCCGGTATTTTTTCGGCTATACGATTCATGGCAGATTTATTTTTCAAATTTACCTGTTCCTTTTTTTTATCTTTAGCATAAATAAAAAAGTAGGGCAATTTCATATTGGTGTTTCTTTTTATAATTTCCTTCACATCTTTGGGCGGCTCTGGCAACCACAGTGTTTTAGCAGAATCTCTTTTCTACCCTCGGTTTCCCGATATTTATTAGGGGAATAGACTATATCTTCATCTCTATAAGAATAGAGAGACCGGCACTTCGGAATAAGGAGTTTCACCTTAAACCTACTCCCTTATGGGATAGTCGTTGCACCTTCCTTTTTATCAAAGGCTTGGCACAGAGTTGCCATAATTCAATTTAATAAATTAAGGTTTTCTCTGTTAGCATGAATAAAATCCACACACCCTGTATTTACAGGTTCACCGGTTTTTACTTATACATCGCTGTATAAGGTGACTATTATTTAATCACTGCATTATTATAAAAAGTTAACCAACGAATTACATTTAATTGTTCTTCTTCTATTTTTTTATTATTCCATATTTTAGTTATTTTATTAGATATAGGACCAATATTACCTTGAGTATAATTAAAAATCATACCTTCGTATATAGAATCAGAATCTAAATGCTTTTCTTTTGCTTTTTTTAACTCATAGTCTAAAGGAACTATATTTTTCATATTTCTTTCTACAATAGAGCATATCAATTTACTTTGAATTACAAGCAATTTATCACCGTCGCACGTAAAAGCTACTGACTATATCATAACCATGCGGTTTCCCGTTTAGGTCCAGTGCGCTTGGAAGCAGGGAGTTTCACCCTGCTTCTACTCTACTCAGTTATTCTTTATTGCCCCATACGGACAATAAATATCTTTTCGATAGTCGATAGAGGTTTCAAACAAAAATCAAATTATTTTTAAATAATAATTCTTATATCCATTATCTTGTTTTAAATAATGAATTATAGTTTCTTTATTATTTTCTTTTTTAACTAAACCCAAATTAATCAAATAATTTACAGCATCTCTTTGACAATCAAAAGTTCCAATTAATTTTTCTCTTTCATAAAATAATTGACAAGATTTAGCTCTACCATTCTTTCCACCATGCCTACCTTGTTTTTCTTTTGATAATTTTTTATTATTTTTGTATTTTAGATGCAAGGTATTGTTATTATAATTTGGATTATTTTTTCCACTTAAATCAGGATATCTTCCTGCATCTTTTGAATATTTCACATTTTCTTGATGTGTAACCCATTCAAGATTATATGCACTTGGATTTTTTCTATTAAAGTCTAAATGATTTACTTCTGGTTTCTGAAAAAAATTAGGAACCCATCCTTTAGCTACTAAAATATGAACGCCTACGCTTCTATATTGTTTATTATTTTGTAAAGTTACAACTACGTATCCATCTGCATTTATTCTCCATTGACATTTAACATATTCTTTTCCATTCCAAACATAAACCTCTCCAAGTGGATTAACGTATGCTTTAAATCCATTATGACTTACTAATTTAAAAGAATTTTTTAATTTGACACATTCTTCTTTAGTCATTTTTTCACCTCTTTTCATTTTTTTTTTGATTTTTGTTTTATTTCCTACGGAGTTGTGCTTACGTTCTCCGTTGCACTATTTTTAGTACATGGCATATTTATGCCTTCACACTGTTTTATATCCCATAGTTTCCTGATGGGTTCGACCGCGACGAACTAATCGAATTGTAATATTTTTGAAATTAAATCATGACAACTTGTATAAATGCACTTAGTGTTTCCGAACCAATATTCTATTTCAGTATTTTTATTATTGATTCTTATAGGCCATTCTCTATATAAATGCGGACTTCTTAAACAAGCCAATTTCTTATTATCTTTGAAATCTTTACAATAAACTTCTCCTTTTTGTAATATTCCTTTCGGATTCTTAATTCCTAAAAATAACCATTCACAAAAAGCATAGAGATCAGGAGATACAAAATAATAACCTCCATTAACTCGTAATCGTCCAGCCTTTGCTTGTTTTACTAAACTAATTTTTGTTTGTTTCAATATATCTCGACAATAAGGATCACGTATTAATTCAGGATATAATATCAATGCTTGCTGAAACCAACTTGGATTAATATTATTTTTTGTAGCTCCTAATAGACGCATACTTGTTTGAAAATCATTTCCTATGAAATTTATTTCTTTTATAGTATTTTTTATTAAATAATTAATTTCATTAGAAGTAATATCTGTTAAAGTTTGCAGCATTTGATAATTTATACGGCTTTTAGGTATATAATTTTCTTCTATATTACAATAACATACTTCACAATTATATTTTTTAAAATTATCTTTATATTCTTGCCAGGAAGAATAATATTTATACAATTTGAATTGAGATTTTGTGAATATATATTCAATTCCATCAGCTAAAATATCATATTCTTTACCATAAATGTCTTTAATAATACATGTTCCATTTTTACATTTTTCTTTAATAAATTTGTCAAAAGGAAAAGTTATAAGCAAACCTTTTATAAATGGTGCTCTAATCATTCTTGTAGGACCATTAAGCATAATACCACATCCATCAGTATGAGGTATTTTAACTTCTTTTTCTTGTCGTGTTATTTTATATGTTTTAGAATCAATATAATCTACTTCCCCTTGAACATTTGTTTCAAAATCTTCTACAACTATGCTTTTATCAATGTCAAAATCGTTCCAAGGATCGGTTGCTGAATTACTCAAAGCAAGATAACTTAAAAATTTATTTGGGTTTATACCGCTTTTTTCATTAATTTTTTCTATTGTTAATCCACACATTAAAGTCAAAGAAATTTTATTATATATTTTTTCTTTTATAAAAACACTTTTTTTTGTTCTTATTTGTCCAGCAGAAGCAGTTAAAAAAATATATTTTTCATTATTGTATAAAAATCCATTTTTAACTAAATTTTTGAATACTTGAAAAAAATATACATCAACTATGAATAAGTCTTTAGTCAAAGAATTTGTTGTAATATTCATAGTTCTTGTTAAACTGCTTTCAAATAAATTAATAATATTTTTTTCTTTAAGAGATTCTATATTCAGTTCTCTAACAATATCACTATTTTTTTTAGCATCTAATAGACAAGTTAATTTTCTTTTTTCTTGTTTTATTAATTTATTGATCCATTTTTTACGCCATTCGGATTTATTTTTGTTTTTAGCTATATAAAGTCTTAATAATCTTTTGTGAAAAAATTGTTCTTCTGAATTGTAAAAATCATCAGTAGAAATAGAATATAAAAAAATTTGTTTATTCAAACTCATTTTTCATTCTCACAGTCTTATTTAAGTATTTATTTTTTATTTTAATTATAATAATTTTTTAGTCTGTTTTTGTTCTTATTACACCACTCCTTCTCTTTATATAGGATTTGCTTTTAGAATCAAAAATAGAAAGATTTTTTATTGTAATTATAATAAAATAAAATTTTATGTTTTTGCAAATAACTCTCTTCGCCCCGCAGGGAGTATAAATGTGGAGTAATTTGTATAATAACAAAGAACAAAAAGTTTTTGCATTTTTCAAAAAGAAAGTACCAAAGAAATTTTATTTTTAAAAAATAAAATTTTTATTTCACTTCGTTTCACTACGTTCAATAAAAATTTTATTTTTTAAAAATATATTATATTATTATTTGATATTTATTTATAAAATATATAGTAATATAATATATTTTTTCTTTTTCTTTATATATTTCTTTTTCTTTTAATAGGTATATTTAATATATATATTAAATATATAATAATATAATATATATTATATATAATAGATTTTATAAAGTCAAGTGTAAAAATAAATAATTTTATTATATAATATATTATATATTTTATTCAAAATAACACTTGACAATTACAAGATGAATAGATAATATAAAGAAAAACAAAAAAAAGAGGGATAAAGATGACTGAGATTGCTCTTATCGCCCTCACCCCACCCACGCAGGAGCAGATGGAGCGGGTGTGGCCGGGGTGTACTGAATGTGAGAGGAAAACCTGCGTGGCCTGCCGAAATTTCGGATGGCATCCAAGAGCGTGTATCACGTGTGACGCACAAAACGACTGGATTCCATGGGAGTATTACCCTTGCTGCGGCCGCCCCCTCACCCCGGAGGCGTGGGAGGAACTAAGAAAGAGATTGGAAGTGCTGTATGAGAATATTGAGTGATATGGCATGGGTTCTCTTTCTGGTAATTATGCCGTGGTGGATGTTTAAGAGATTCTTCTTGTTTTCCTGTGAGCGAGTAGTGATGAAAAGAAAAGAGACGCTACATAATGGATGTTGAGAAGCTAATTGAGCAACTAAATGGATATTTTGAAGGGAAAGAATTGAGAAGGGGCTCTGCGCTTGATGCCGCTACCGCCCTCTCCACGCTCCAGATCGAAAACGAGAAGCTGCGGGCCGAGCTGGAACAGAAATCAAAACTGATTGCCCAACAGGCTGCAGAATTGGAACGGCGAGATACATTGTTGAAAGAGCAAGAGGCCGAGTTGGAGTAGATGGAGAATGGCTGAGTACATCAAGCGAGAGGACGCTATACAAGCCGCAAAACATGCATGGGCAAAAGGTCTTGAACCATCGCAATATATTGAGTGTATCCCAACTGCCGACGTTGCGGAGGTGAGGCACGGGAGTGCAAGTATGGCAAAGAGAGTAAAATTTCCTTTGACTGTGACGGAAAATCCCCTCTTTGTGAATGCCCGCACATGATGTTGACACACCAGTGGGATGAGTATTGCAGTTTTGGCGAACGAAAGAGAATCAGTCACGAAGAATAATTAGAGCGATTATATTTTTCTAATTTGCTATTGCATGGATTAATAAAAAAATAATGTAAAAAAAAGGAGAAAATATGAAAAAATATGTAAAAGAAAATATATTTGATTCACGTGAAGCAATTCTTGAAGAAGCAGAAAGAATTGTTTCGCAAGATCGTAACAAAGAATATGGTGGACCTGAAAATTCTTTTTCTTTAATTGCTAAACTTTGGGAGCCTGTAATTCGTTCAAGATGTGTAGCTGATGGGACAGAAGTAAAAGTAGACGAAGTAACAGTAGCTTTACTTATGGCTTTATTAAAAATTGCTCGTGCGTCTTCTAATCAAAATCATATAGACAGTTGGATAGATTGTTGTGGATATATGGCTTGTGGTGGAGAATTGGCGATGTTGGAGGTAAAAAGTTGAATAAAACAACATGCAAAGTATGCGAGCATGTATTTGAACTAACTAAGGAGCGACATTATATTGCCCGTGAAAAAACAGAACTGTTTCTTATAGCTTCTAATAAAATGGAGCCTACCTTATACGATGCCTTTGATTGCCCTAATTGTGGGTGTCAGTATATTGCTAATGAACGAAAGAGAAAGGTCGTATAAAAATGACACGGGAAGAAGCGATTACCCTTTTTGAAAAACAGCTCACAGCGGCGCGAGTGGTGCTTGATAGCGGATTTGGTAGTAATCCGGGAGAGAACGACTTCCTATACCGTAGGCGGAAAGAGATGGCTGAGATTGCTCTCTCCGCCCTCCGCTCCGTCAGCCGGGAGCAGGTGGAGAAGGTGCGGCATGGGAGATGGATTAAGCATGAGGGCTATGACGAGTGCAGTGAGTGTCATGCGAAATCCATTTTTGGTTATAACTATTGCTCCAACTGCGGCGCTCGCATGGACAAGGAGGCCGAGCAGAAGGTGATGGAGAGATTGGAGGCGCTATATGAAAGCACCTGAATGTGTATGTAAGACACCGGAGGAGTGTATTCGCGTTGCGCTGGCAATCGAAACATTGGCATACCATGATAAAAACTACCTGGATAGTTGTCTGGCAAAAAGTGATGCGAGAATCAGTGAAGAAGTGCAGTCACTTTTGATTGAGGCGTTGAGATTGGAGGCGATGAAAGATGGATAAAATCGTGGTTTGTGCTCTTTTTGGAGCGATATTGCTCCTGATTTTATGCACCTGTTGCTATTTAGCAGGGTACAAAAAGGGCACACAAGATATAGCAAAATTTCATAACAGCGTTTGGAAAACGGCGGAGAGGGAGGCGCTGAAAGATGACTGATGCCGAAAAGGCGTACCAGTATTTTGTGATTGCTGTACCTGAAAACGAGGAGCAGGCCAAGGCATACTTCTGGGCCAGAAAGGCACTTCAGCCCACCCTCACCCCGCCGAACGAGCCGCTGACACTTGAGGATGCCAAGAAAGAACGGTATATTTGGTTTACCCCGCTGAATGACTGGGCGAAAGTAACGTCTTTCGGGGTGCTATTCTTTGGATCTGAGGAGCTGATGAGTTGGGAAACTTTGTGCAAAGAGTGGGGGTATAGGTTCAAAGCCTACCGCCGCCCACCGGAGGGAGAGGAGGACACCTGATGGATGTTGAGAAGTTGATTGAGCAGTTAAATGGATATTTTGAAGGGAAAGAATTGAGAAGGGGCGTTGCGCTTGATGCCGCTACCGCCCTCTCCACGCTCCAGATCGAAAACGAGAAGCTGCAGAAGATGCACCAGGAAGAAAAAGTAATTTGCCATGAAACCCAACTTGAGTTGGAGCGGATGAAGAAAATAATGAGAGAGAACAGAATTATGATTATCTCGTCAAAATATCCCGGCAGCACAGAAAAGTGGAATATTCAGAAGCCACGCGATAAGAAGGAGGAATTGTAAAATGAATAAATGCAGCCTGTTTGATATGACCTTTTCAGAAATCATTGAGGATATTTTTGGGGTTTCATTTGATCGCCTGTGGGAACTGGCCTTGGCGGACAGAGAGAGGCGGTGCGTGGTGATGCCGTGCCAACCTGGAGATAAAGTTTCATATAAGAGTAGCGTAGGATTGCGGTGCAATGCGGTTATTAAGGATTACACGCCTGAAAATATATTTATCACGGCGGAGACTGAAATCCCGAACGCAGAGCCATTAAGTCATACATTCTCGATTTTGGAAATTGAGGCCGCACTACGGAGGGAAAAGGAATGAAGGAGTACATTGAGAGGGCGGCAGCATTAGATGTAGTCAAGCGAACCAGCGGAGACTATGTTGCGGCTTGGAGCGAAATCGCACACATCCCCGCCGCCGACGTTGCGGAGGTGAGGTACGGGAGATGGGAGTTTTTAGGGCCAAATAGACTAATTAAAAGCTGTATGTGCGGAACTTGTAGCGTGTGCCACGTTAGATCAAAATTCATTTCAAATATTGCAATTTGTCCCACTTGTGGCGCGCACATGGATGGAGAGATTAAGAATGAGACCAATTGATGCTGATATGTTGCAAGAACTATACAATAAGCGGATTTTTGATACTTGGAATAACGAAACTGCTCCTGTATCATGGGCAGCGACGTATGCAGATTTCAAGGATGATATAGATAGTATACTTACCATTCCACAGCCCAGCAATGAACCGCTGACATTGGAAGAACTGTGGGAGATGAATGAAGAGCCTGTATGGGTACAAAATCTTGAAGAACCGGGGAAAAGCCAGTGGAGACTATTATATTGGGACAGAGGAAAACACCTTGTCCTGTAAGGCATATCAGTCCAGGGTTATTTACTGGAAGAGTACGGAGAATCTTGGCTTGCTTATCGTTGTCCGCCAGAGAAAAAAGACAAAATTAATTGGCATTATTAATAATATTCGTCAAAATTGCTAATAATAATCGTTATATTTTGGTATAATTTATAAAAATAATAATTTGACAATTAAACATAATTATGTTAATCTTATTATAAACAATAAAGTGATAATAAGGGAATACGATATGTTTAATTTTTTTATTCAAAAATTATTAAATAATAAAATACAATTAGAAATTGATAAAAAACAAGAAGAATTAAATACAATTAATTTACAACTTCAAATTTATAAAAAAGAATTAGATGAAACAATAAATTTATTAGGAACTAATAAAGGATTAATTGAATTACAAGATATAGGAATAGAATATATTCCTGAAATTACTTCTTTTGTTGAGATTAACACTAAGATAGATCAAATTAAAAAAGAAATGGCTCAACTTATATCGAGAAATGCTTTATATATAATTATAAAAGAGTATAAAGTAGATCATTCTTTAGCAAAAGGTATTTTATTTCAACATTCTTATTGTGAAAGTTTATTGTTTGGATTTAATTCTTTTTTTGATAGAAAGAAAAAAAGCGTAACTTCTCAAAATTTGTCAAGAAGTATAGATTTAATCACTAATAATTTTAACCGATGTAATAAAAAGGCTTCAATAATTGGAGTAAAAATTAACGAGGAATATTTACATTTAAGTATCAGATTATTAAAATTAGAATTAGATAAAAAAATAGCGCAAATTAACGAAAAAGAAGAAGCTAAAAAAGCAAGATTTAAATTAAGAGAACAAGAAAAATTACTTTTTGAAGCAGACAAAGAGAAAAAAAGACTTGAAAAGGAAAGAAAAGATTTAGAAAAAATTTTAAGCCAATCTATTACAAAAGAAGATCAAGAACAAATTAAAAATAAGCTCGCTGAAATTGATAAAAGACAAAATGAGATTGATTGGAGAATTAATCATAGTTCGGCTGGATGGTTGTATATAGCAACTACTAAATCTATGCCAGGTATGTATAAAATTGGTTGCACAAGAAGATTAAATCCTTTAATTAGGTTGTCTGAATTATCAAGTGCCAGCGTACCTTTTGTATTTGAATGTAATGGTTTGGTTTTTTCAGAAAATGTTTTTGATATAGAAACAAAGATACATCAAAGATTGGACTCAAAAAGAGTAAACAAAGAAAATAAACACAAAGAATTTTTTTACGGAAATCCAAATGATGCAATAACCATTCTTAAAGAAGAATTTGATATTAAGGTTCATTATGTCAATGAAATTGGTATAAATATAGAAGAATAAAAAGGAGACATAATCATGAAAGAAACTTCTATTGAAAGAATCGTTGGAGAAGAAAAATGCACTTTATATACAAGCGAACGTAAATTTATTTCAAAAATTGAGCAATATAAAGAAATTTATCCTGATTTAGTTGATTTTGAAAAAAACTCTGATGGAAGTATTGTTGCACATGTACCTTTTGATTGGTTTAAATTTATTTCTCCTAAAAAGAAGAGAGTGCTAACAGAAGAAGAAAGAAAAGTTATTGGAGAAAGATTGAAAAGAGCAAGAGATATGCTTGATTAAAACAAAAGGAGTATAAAAATATTTTATGATTTTAACTGGAGATGCAATTTATAAACGATTAGGAAATTCAATTATTATTGATCCTTTTGATTTTAACAAACTTAATCCTAATAGCTATAATTTAACTTTAAACAATAAATTATTAGTTTACAACAAACAAAAATTAGATATGAAAATCAATAATGATTATCATATTGTTGAAATTCCTGAAGAAGGTTTGTTGTTAGAACCTGGAAGAGTATATCTGGGTAGAACCAATGAATATACTGAAACTCAAAATCTTGTTCCTATGTTAGAAGGGCGATCTTCCCACGGACGTTTAGGATTATTTGTACATGTTTCTGCTGGATTTGGAGATATTGGTTTTAGAGGATATTGGACTTTAGAATTAAGTTGTGTTCAACCAATAGTGATTTATCCAAATATTGACATTTGTCAAATTTATTATCATACTATTATTGGTGAAGTTTTAACTAAATATCAAGGTAAATATCAAGATAGCCAAGATGTAATAACAAGCCAAATATATCAAGAATTATTTAGTAAATAAATAAAAATGAATACAAAAACAATTCATTTTGATAAACGAAGAAACAATAAAGAAAATGTCTATAAAGTTTCAAAACTCTGAGACGGAAAAAATATTTTCTGTATCTAATATGGAGGAGGCCAACATGAGCAAGCCAAGAATTTGTGAAGTGCTTAGGGTGGAGGTAAATCAGAGCTTCCAGTTTAATGATTTCCCATTTGACGAAGTGAAAAGTTATCTTATCGGCCCAGATGGAAAAATTAGAAATGCACATGGTGGGGAAGTGACCTCCAGTGAACTTTGTTATATTATCAATCACTCTGACTACATCATCCGCGAGCCCCGCTGGACGGAGCAGGAGGTGGAGAGGGCGAAGGCTATCAAGATGTTATACTCAGAGGCAGAAAGCATTGAGATGTATGGCTTCGGCATTAGAGTTTTCAACAGGAAACTTGTCATTGCAACACTCGACCCCTCTTTGTTTCCTTCTCTTCGCCAAAATGAAATCATCACCCTTGACGAGATCATCGGAGGTGCAGAATGAGAGAGATTCTTTTCAAAGCTAAGCGGATAAGCGATGGAGGTGAGCAGTATGGGGAAGCCGATTGATATTACAGGGCAAAAATTCGGGAAATTAACCGTATTAGGAGTACATCACTTAGGGAAAAGAAACACTCGATATTGGCTTTGTAAATGTGAATGTGGAAAAGAAACAGTGCAAATTAGCGTAAATTTGAAAAGCGGAAGAACAAAGTCTTGTGGATGTCAAAGATATATTGAACTATCTGAAAGAAACAAAAAACACGGGATGGCGGGAACGAGAATTTATAGGATTTGGAGAGGTATGATATCTCGTTGCAAATATAAAACGGCAACTGGCTATGAAAACTACGGAGCGCGTGGAATTTCTGTGTGTAAAGAGTGGGAAGATTTTGAACGGTTTTATTTGTGGGCATTAGAAAATGGATATAGCGATGAATTAACTATTGAAAGAAAAAATGTTGATGGGAACTATGAACCAGGAAACTGTGAATGGATTACATGGGAAATGCAAGCGTCCAATAAAAGGAAAAGAACTTCTATACCGAATAGAGACGTAAAAACTGAGAGGTTTGTGAAAAGTGCGTGAGATTTTGTTTAAGGGGAAGTCTCTTTTGTCTGGCGAGTGGGTAGAAGGGTATTACATAGGCCCAATAGGTGTACTTGATGTACATGAAATTTGTGATATTCATGATATTACAGGGACGCGTGTTGAAGTTGACCCCTCCACGGTTTGTCAGTACACCGGAATGACCGATAAGAACGGAACGAAGATTTTCGAGGGGGATATCATCCATTGGACGAACTGGAACGGCGAACAAAAAGAAGCCTCTGTATGCTATGATCAAGAGTGGAATAGATTTTGTGTTTGGTTGAATGGCACTGAAAGCATGGGCGTAAATATACATCTGTCAACGAGCGGAATTGAGGTCATCGGCTCCATCCACGACGGGGAGGGCTACGATGATGATTAAACTGCTTCTTTTTCTGGGCATCATCCTGTCTATTGTCAAAGCAAACGGATGGTTTATAGTCCCGATGCCTGTTTTGGTTTTCTGCTGGGTAGGAAGCTTCGTTTGCTGGATGATTTATTCGTATGCTCTTGGTGTAGGCGAAGGAGCCGCAAAAGAGATGAAAAAGAAAATTCGAGATGGGGAGGGCGGACAGCATGAATGATTGGATTAGCGTCAAGGAGAGATTACCGGAAAAGGATGGATGGTATTTTGTCTATGCTCCTGAATATTGGGGTAACAACAAAATTTATGGACTTGATGGCCTTGCATATTCCAACTTTAAACACAACTACAAAGATCACTGGGGGATTGAAAGAAAAATGGGGAAAGGATACCCTGTGATTGTCACCCACTGGATGCCACTTCCTAATTCGCCGAAAAAAGAACAAAAATAAAAAGGATAAATATTATTTATGATTAAACGTATTTCAACTTTATTAATTATTTTGTGTTTAATTTTAAGTATTACTGTTTATGCAAGAGTTCCTAATGGTGTTAATATTGAAAATTTTGATGCAAATGTTAATTATATGACAGAGATGTATGAATGCGCGAAATTAAATACAGATCATAGTTTAATTGTTGGGGCAATTTATGAACAACAAAGAAATTTAAAAATTGATTTTTTGAATTTGAATGAATATGAAAAAACAGATTTTTTTAATGAAAAGAACACAGGAGAACAAATTTTAACTCATATTGAAAATTATCTTAATGTAACACAAGATAATTTTAATTATGAAGATTATTATACAATTAATGATGTAAATATGTTGGCTAAAGTTGCTTATTGTGAATCACGAGGAATTAAAAGTAAAACTGAAATTGCCTGTGTTATGTGGGTTATTTTGAATAGAGTAGATAATAGTAATTTTCCTAATACTATCTCAGGTGTAATTTTGCAACCTAATCAATTTGCATATAGTGCAAATGTACCAACAGTCAGCGATTATGGTTATGATTTGAAAGTTTTAGCCACTGATGTTCTTAATAATTGGGCAAAAGAAAAAGCTGGTAGAACTGATTATGTGAGATGTTTGCCTAAAGAGTATCTATATTATGGAGGAGATGGAATTCATAATTATTTTAGAACATCTTATACGGGTGGCGTCAGATGGGATTATTCTTGGGGATATCCTTATGGATAATTATAAAGGAGAGATATTATGATTGTTAATGGAAGTATTGGACAGAAATTAAATAATGAAATTGCTTCTCTGGGGGGAGGGGTAGCAGCTTATTGGGAAGGAGAAATAGATCAAGATAATGGTTCAATATCAATACCTTTTAATGAAGGATATAAAACTTATAAATGGGCGATAATGAGTGTTAGTGCTTCTATACAAGAACCACGTTTATATTATACTTTTATTTTCAAAAAAGGTGGAGAAACAAGTTTTGAATTATTAAGTTCATCAGGTACATTGAGTACTTTTTATATTGATATGTATGCTGACACAAATATTTTATGTCATGCAGATTATGTTTTGTATGCACACATATTATTTTTGGCATAACATTGGACCTGTTTTACGCTCAGATGCAGGCCAGAGGTTCCAGCAAACTTTCTGGGAATCACAGACAGCTCACAAAAATGATACTGGTTGACGAAGCAGATAATTTCTTACACGAAGGATTCCCCTCCTTGAAGAAGATTCTGAAAGAGGGGCGTGAGTTTGGTGTTGGAACTATTTTGTCTACACAGTTCCTGAAGCACTTTGGCAGTGGTGATGATGACTTTTCAAAGTATATTTTGACCTGGGTAGTTCATAACGTCGCAGATCTGAAGAACACGGATATCCGTTTTGTGTTTAATACCGAGGCAAACAGCGCTGAAGAAGCCAAATTGTTTGGAGATGTGAAGAAGCTCCAGAAGCACTATAGTATTGTTAAAATGGGCAATCATTCAAAACCGATTTATATTAAAGATAAAGCATTCTGGGAACTGTTCCTTGAAATACAAGCCCAGGATGAGCAGCAAGGATGAAGAAGATGAACGAAGAAACACAGCAGCAGTTCAAAGCAATCATCGACCAAATGGCTTTTGTCTATAAACATGATTCTCGTCCATGGATGATTGGTTATAGCGGAGGTAAGGATTCTACCCTTCTTTGCCAACTGACCTTTGAAATGCTTGAATCCCTTGCTCCAGAGGAGCGCAACAAGAAAGTTTATATCGTAACTTCAGACACAATGGTCGAAAACCCCATTGTAAAGAGGTATATGCATAATATGAGCGCTGCAATCAATGCTGCAAGCGCTAAGAAGCAGTTGAATGTAGAGTCTCATATTATTTATCCAGAAGTCAAAAACAGGTTCTGGAGTCTGGTAATTGGACTGGGGTATCCCACACCGGAAGCTCCGGGATTTCGTTGGTGCACGGATCGCTTGAAGATCCTCCCTTCTAATGCTTTTACTTACAATGTGATCCGCAAAGACGGTGAAATTGTAATTCTGTTGGGTGTTCGGAAAGCCGAAAGCGCAACCCGTTCGAGAAGCATTACATCCCGAGAGATTGAAGGAAAAATCCTAACTCCGCATGATTCTATCCCGAAAGCCTATGTGTATAGTCCCTTATCTGAAATCGCCAACAAGGATGTTTGGGAATATCTCTTGAAAGACGATGGTCAGAGCGCTTGGGGAACTGACAATCGCTATCTGTTTTCTCTCTACCAAGGTGAAGGAATGGGCGAAGAACAAAGCGTAGTCGGCGAGGTAGACAAAGATAAAATTGCGGTTACCGGCAATTCCCGATTTGGCTGCTGGTGTTGCACCATGGTTAAAGAAGATAAATCGTTGAAGAATTTCATTGATCATGGCGCAACAGAATTAGTTCCTCTGCGGGAGTATCGAAACTGGCTCGTCGAACTACGAAGAACACCGGAAGCTCGTGATTATCGGCGTAGGAACGGTGCAGTATATCTTATGAAAAATGGCGAGTTTGGCCGTGGGCCATTCACCTTGGATGCTCGAAAGGAAATGCTTCGCCGGCTACTTCAACTGCAAAAAAGTTCTGGATTTGAGCTGATCTCTGAAGAAGAGCTCAAGTTTATCGACAAAGTATGGGAGCAGGAAGGCGATTTGACCTGTAGAGCCGTAGTCGATATTTACTATGAGGTTATGGGCGTAAGATTGCCATGGGATCAGTACAAAAAAGCAAAATATGATCAGGAAACCTTGGGCGCAATCCATGACCTATGTGAGAAACATGATGTCCCATTTGACCTGATGTCACGACTGATGTCTGCTGTAGATAATAGTAAATTATATACACGGTCAAGTGAGACCACCAAGAAAGTAGAAAAGATCTTGAACCAAGGATGGCTCCATTTTGATCGCATAAGAGAGGAATTAGGAAATGATATTACAGAAGATTGAATTGAATAATTTCGGCTCTTATAAGGATTACAATGTGTTCGATCTTGATACCTCTGATCCGAACAAGAAAATAGTAATCATTGGTGGTAAAAACGGAGCAGGTAAAACGACTTTGTTTGTTGCAGTGGAACTTGCGTTGTATGGTCATTATTGCCTTGGATATAAAAATTCAGGAAAGCGGTACACTAAAAAGGTCATGACGTATATCAATGACCGGGCAAAGATGAATGAAGACGAAAGCGCATATGTTGCAATTGAGTTTTCTGACAGCACAAACGGAGACCTGGACCAATATCGTATTATTCGTTCGTGGACCTGGAAAAAAGGAGAGCCGAAAGAGTATTTCCAGGTTGTAAAAAATGGTCAGCAGTTAGCTGATCAGGATCTGGTGGATTTCCAGATATTTCTGCTTCATCTGATTCCCCCAGCACTGTTAAAGCTGTGCTTTTTCGATGGTGAACGAATTGCAGAGTACCTGTTGGATGATCAGAAAAACAATGTACGAGATGCACTCATGGTGTTGAATGGCAATGATACCTTTGGCATTATGTATTCCAGCGTCAAAAAGGTTCTGGCTGCCAGCAGTTCTGAAGAGGACGATGTAACCAGAGAATATCTCCAGAGAAAGTCTTCACTGAAAAATCTAAAGCAGGCCAAGACCAGATTAGAGTCAGAAATCGCTGAACTGCAGGCTCAGCAAGATGAGAAGAACGCAGAAATTGAACGCCTAAAGAAAGAGTATTCAGATCAAGGTGGTATTTCGCTGGATGAATGGAAAGCACTGAATACTGAACTGAAGACTGAGGAGGAGCGAAGAGAACGTATCAACTGGGAACGCAAGGCCATGGCAGCTGAAATTCTGCCCTTCATCGTTGTTGGCCCGCTGCTGGATCAGGTGCGTCCTCAGATTGTTAAGGAACATGAGTTTAAGACTCGGAAAGCAATTTCAGAGTCTATTCATACGGACAATTTCAAAAATGCCGTTATTTCCTCAGTAGATAAAGCAGGCGTGCAGGATGCGAACAAACTGGGCTCTATTCTGTACGATGACATCATCAAGTTTTTACTCCCCGCAGATGGATGGTCGGACTTTTCGCCCCTTTTTGGGCTTTCTGATGATGACGAAATGAGGGTCCAGGCTGTATTAAACCGAGTATCTCAGTTTGAGTTTAAAAAGATTGCTGGCTACCGGAAGCGTCTGAATAAGTCATTGAAAAAATCTCAGGAGATCAGAGATAAGCTCCATAATAGCTCTGTTGAGAATTATCAAGAGCATGTAGATGCAGTATCCAAAATCACCAAAGAGATATACACCCTTTCTTTACAAGCCCAAAGCAAGCAGGCAGAACTAACAACCTGTGACGGGAAAATTACACTTGCCGAGAAAAAACTCGAAGACGCTTACAAAAAGCTGGAGCTGGATATTAAGCGTCGCTCTGTATCGGCTGTTTCCAGCAAAGTGTTGCTGCTGCTGGAGGATCTTCAGGTTACAATATTTGATAGACTGATTCGTGAGGTCCGAGAGGACACGCTGACAGAGTTTAATCGCCTGATTCGTAAAAGAAAGTTTATTGATGATATTCAGATCGATGAGGACTTCAGAGTCCATTTGCTGCGGAAGCAGATTGTGGAGAAGAAGGATCTCGTTCGAATCTGCCGCCGGTCTGGCGTTTCTGGTATTCAGCGGAGCCTACGTAAGTACGCTTTCTTGCAGTTAAGTGAGCGAATTGGAAACCCTGATGAAGAACATTTTGCGAACGCTCTGGAGTCTTTCCAGGGAAGTGAGTTTGAACTTCTGATGGAGATCAACAAAGATACGCTGTCTAAAGGTGAAACTCAAGTGTTTGTCATGTCACTTTATTGGGCAATGATGCAGCAGTGCAAGTGTGAGCTGCCCTTTATTATCGATACTCCTTTTGCTCGTATTGATACGGATCACCGTGCTAATATTGTAGAGCAGTTCTTCAAGCGACTTCCTGGTCAGCTTTTTGTACTGTCTACTAACGAGGAAATCAGTTCGAAACACATGATGTCTCTTCATGATCAGACATCGAATGTGTTCCTGCTGGAGTATGGTGACGATAAACGTACAAAGATCATAGATAATCAGTATTTTGAGGTGTAATTATGGCTTTTAAACTAAAAACATCTAAAAAGACCGAAGAAATACTGACTCAAGTTGAGAGCAGTACCTACATTCCGTATGCGACACTTGTAAAACTTTCACTGGCGTTATCATTGCGATCTGGACCACTAAAAGAAGAAGACTTTAAAACCAACAATTTGGGAAGAGAGCTAAATCGTCAGACAATTACTGGAGATGCAGATGCACTGTATAAGTGCCTTTTCGAGGTATGTGCCAATCGACATATGTCTGATGAAGAGTACTTCCTTGGAGCAGTAAAAGCACATCTGGACCGTGGTGCACTTCTTCTGCAGAACGAGTTGCGGTACAGTGGCAATGATTTTCTCCAACATCTATCAGAACTGGATAAGGGTATTTAATTTGATTGTGCTACAAAAGTAAGGGGATGAATTAACTGTGCCCGATTTATTGGGAATTATAGTTCCTCTGAGGAAGTTCCTTTCGAATTCTGTCGAAAATATCACACTGACTAATTCTCACGAGAATATCCTTGTACTTGAAAAAGGGCGTAGATATGTAATACCGGATTTTCAGCGAGAAATTCGTTGGGATCAAGATAACGTTGAGATTTTGCTTGACGATTTAGAATCTGGCTCTAAGTATCTCGGAAATATTATTTTGACACAACAAGAAGAAAATATTTTTTCTATTATTGATGGACAACAGCGTATAACCATTTTGACTATGATTTTGACAGCCATTTTGAGATTTCATGGTGACGATATGGATGTGCTGTATCCTTGCAAACTACAAGTTGATAGCTTTTTCGGGTTTGAGATACTGCTGGACAGCTATTTTGCATCCGAATCGTTAGAAGATCAAAAAGTATGCGAGTCCGATCACCTTCACCAAAAGGAAAAATATTTTAATTTGTGGAAGTGTTTAATTGAAGATGAAAGAATTCGAGACAAGAGAAAAGCTAAAGCATTGTTGGAAAATCTTGAACAGAGCAATGTAAATCTCATTCTGAATCGCTCGGATGATACAAAGGATGGTATTAGATATTTTATAGATGTAAATCTTAAAGGGAAACAGTTAGACGTCGAAGATATTTTTAAAAGTTATCTTTTTATTAATGACTCCAGCGAGGAAATTAGAGCTGCGTGGTATTGTTTCAAGAAAAATGCAGTCTCAGCAGAGCGGGCGAAAATTACTTATCCACTCTTAAAACTTTTAGAGCACTTTTTTATTGTGAACTATATAAAGATCCAAAATATAAAGGATTGGAGTTTGACGATAAATTTTTGCTGAAAAGCGAGTTTATCACAAAAGAAGATTATCCAGTAAAATACCGAAAAGGATGCCATTTGGTAGAACTTATAGGAAGCAAAAAGTATATGCTCAATGCATTTGATAAATTAAATCAAACCATTGAGATCATGGTTCAAATAGTTCAAAGCGAATCACTTACATCAGCTTTTAAAGATTTGTTTTTGACTCGCAAAGACCGACTCCAGGAGCTTGAACTGAAAATTATACATAATTTCTTGAAGAAAGCACTACTCGACAATAGTTTATTACCTAAAGCATTAGTAATGAAGTACATTTTGACAACATTGCGTAAAAATAAGAAGCGAGCCAAAGAGGAATACCAACGAATTTATGGCGTGTATTTATTGTCCGTGTTATTTGTTGTCTTTGAAAAGGAGAAATATATGATTAATATTATCCAAAACTTAAAACTGGGGGGGGGCATTATTGTTGCTTCCCTAAAGGAGGCTAATAATAATGTCTAAATATAATATTACTATGAAACAGAAAAGTGATTCTGGATATGATGATTTGTATCCAGAATCATTAGATACTCAAATTAAATTAAGTAAAGATACTACTGGTTTTACTGGTACTAATGTCTCTCAAGTGTTGATGGAATTAAATAATAAAATTCCAGGTGGTATGGCAGGTTCTTCTTATAAGATTATAGGCTATTTAGAAAATTATAGAAATAATCAAAGTATGACTGCTAATGTAGTAAATAAAGTTGAAATTCCATGGACATCGGCTCCAACAGACGATGCAGATTTATATATATTATGGGTAGGAAATTCTAATACTTCATTTGAAAAAACCAAAGGTAATTTTAAAACTGGCGTTTTTTTTATAGGCCCTGATATAGATAAAATATATAGTACATTAAATAACAAAAAATATGGAATAGGCTTTGGATATGATTGCAATAATTTTAAAGCAAATGAAAATTATGCTGGAGCCACATTCTCAGATTTAGATTATATAGCTTGGGGAGTAATAAAAGAATTTTATGGAGTTGATTATAGTCCTTCACAAATAGGACAGATTAATGGATTAATCAGTTATCATAATTTAAATAATAATATATTATCAAAAGATTATAGTTGTCAATTTTCTACTAACTCAACATCAGGTTATTTGCGTACCAGATGGATGATAGGTAATATTGATAATAATAATATCACATGCTATTTTGGTTTACAATCAGGTAGTGATAATAATTATAGTTTATGGGGATTAAATATTGTAGCATTAAAAAGGAGTAATTAAATGTATTATTGGTGTATTAGAGATGAAAATGGGCATCCAGGTCAAATTGGGGAAATTGATGATTTGTCCAGAATCCCTAAAAATGCAGAAGAAATGACTGAAGAAGAATTTGAGATGCAGAAAGACGTAAAAGGTCGTAAAAAGAAAACTGACGGAAGTTTAATGTTTGTAAAAACAGAAAAACTTATCCAAGAGCTTAGTAATGAATGTGAAAGAAAAATTACTTCCGGTATTGAATATAATGGAAAACAATATTCTTTGTCTTTAGCAGATCAAATTAATATTAATAATATGTATCAAAAAGTGACTTCTTCTGCCAATACTTTGTCTGCTGATGATTCTATTACTTATCATGCAAATAATGAAGTGGAAAGTGAAATTGATATGCAAACAGCATTGGGACTAAAGCAATCTATGGATAATCATGTTCAATCTTGTAGAGCTCATTATAATAAATTGAAACATTATTTGTTATCATTGGGTGTAGAACAAAAAGATTATGAAGTTATTAAAAACTTTAATTGGGATACTGTAATTGATTAATTAAAATGAAAAAAGATTTGACAGGATATTATTGTTTTACTCATAATCATGACTGGTCAATTATAGAAAGTTTCAATAAAAACTTAGTAATAGCAAGATGTAAAAATTGCGGTAAAGAAGAAGTTATATTTATAAATGGAGATAGAGGTTTTTATTTTAATTGGATGCCTCCAGATGATAAAATAATTTTTATTTAATAGGATTTATTATGGAAGCAAAGAAGAGTGGCGATTTTTATTGAAGCAAGGAGAGCATGATGATTAAGTTTGAAAATAAAAAAGTTGTTGGCTGGGAACATGCGATCAGTGGAATGCGAAATCCTTTAGAGAGTTGGGAGAAGAGCGATAGTTGCTGGTATGAAAAAGCTCCAAATTTTTCTGATTTACCAAATGGAGTCCTACTAATGAGACAAGAGGGCAGTGAAGTTTTTTGTATTGGCCCGAACGACCTTAATTTAATGACCCGGCTGCGGAATGCAGGAACGGACCATCGAAAATTTATGCGAATGATTACAGTATATGTGGATATTATTGCACCAAGATACTGGTGGGCTGAAATGGATACATATAAGGTCGGAACAGTCACAAACTCCTGCTCGACAATGCACTGTATTCATAAAAAAAAGTTTACATTAGACGATTTTTCGACGGAACATCTGTTTGATATTAATGATATATCAGAATGGGATGAACAAACAGAAAACGTCAAAGACCACGCTCTTGCAGCTATAAACGTTGATGGTGATTGGTGTTATTTCTCTCCGAAGGGGTATATTCAAATGACTTGTAACGTACTTAATCGTTTTCGTGAGTTATATCTTGAAACCAAAGACAAGAAATACTGGTGGCAAATGATTCAGCTTCTTCCTGGCTCTTATAACCAGAAGCGGACCGTCATGCTAAACTACGAAGTCTTAGCAAACATCTACAAATCTCGTAAAGGACATAAGCTTGATGAATGGAGAGAATTTTGTGAATGGATCAGAAATCTTCCGTACTCTGAATTAATTACAGGAAAAATGCAACAAACAAATGATACGTGAAGTTGTATTACAAATTATATTGCTTGCAATTTTATTGTTTTTAGCAATTAAAGAACAAATATTTTTTTAATAGATGATATCATGAATTTTAACAAATTAAATTTTTGTTTATTTTCTAATCAAAACTGGGGGGGGGCATTATTGTTGCTTCCCTAAAGGAAGCTAATAATAATGTCTCTCAAGTGTTGATGGAATTAAATAATAAAATTCCAGGTGGTATGGCGGAAGCAGGAACATATCAATTAGTGGGGACATTAGAAAATTATAGAAATAATCAAGCAGTAACAGGAAAAGCAGTTATAAAAACTGAAATTCCATGGACACAAACGCCATCAAACATACTTAAAGATGAATCCCCTGATTTATATATTTGTTATATCGGCAATCAATCAATGCGATATTATGACGCGACTGTGGAACCACAAACTGCATGTTTTATTTTTGGTCCAGATATAAATAAAAGATATATTATAAAAGGATTATCTCCTGGAAATTGGGAACCCTGTATGGCATTTGGATATCAGTGGTCGAATGCTCCATTAAATATTGACGCCGATAGTTGGGGTAATGCTAAAGTATCAGAATTTAAGTATAGAGATTTGTGCGCTATAGATACTTTTTGGAGAAATGATAATTTTACTCCTATCAATTTTACACAAATAGAAGGTATTTCTTGTTATCAATCATTGTCAACAAGAACAACATCTTATGGACCAGAAATTGTTATGGAAAAAAATAATGAAACATATAATAATTATTTAGCTATCACAAATATTGATTTAACAAATGGCGTTACAGTCCATTGGGGAACTCAAGGAGATAATCCAAATTACAGTTTATGGTCATTAACTTTATTAGTTTTTGAAAGGATGAATGAATAATTATGATTAATTTAATGCCTGCCCTCCCCCCCCTACGGAGCAGCCAATGAAGGAGAAATATTGACTGTAAAAGATAATAAATTGACATGGACAAAAAAGCCGGTTATAATTTCTCAAACTGAGCCCGAAGATTTAGAAATAAATGATGTATGGATTCAAATAACTGGTAGTTCTTCATAAAAAATAAAATAAAAAAGAGATGTATAATCATTTTCATACATCTCTTTTTATTATGTCTTTAAATAAAAAATTGGGCTCTAATTTAATATTAATATCGCTAAATTTGCGCCGTGTTTCGCCAGAGAAAGAATCAAGTTGTTTAGTGGACATGATCTTTCTATAAGATTCTTGATTTATGGTTTTAAGTTCAGGAAATTCTTGATATATTTTTTGTAACTTTTCTATAATTCTGCTTTCAGTAGGAGGAGATAAAGTGATTACTTTTTTAAGAAAAATATATTGATCGTCAAATTCTTTTGCACATAATTCTTTTATTGTTTTATTCAAAAATTTATATTTATTATCAGATAACCATCCATTCTCATATCCAGGGACAGCAATTTCTTTGGCTCTACTTAACAGGGCCATACATTGTTTATCTAAATCTGTTTCTAAAGGGACATTATGCCCAAGAATAAAATAACCATTGCGCCCATAATGTTCTGAATATAATCTATATCCAGAGCTTAGACGAATTAAATCTCTTTTTGCCATATTCTCTAATTTGGTCAAAGTCCATCTGACCAATATTTTTTTTGCTGTGGCCGATATTTCAGGAAAATTGATATATTCATCTCCAAAGGCGGACATTGTATCAATATTACAAGAATAAATAAAATTATCATTCACAAGGCCAAATAATTTTAAGAGCTCAGTATTAGACAAAAACAAAGTGCGGCCATCATTCTTTTGAAAAGTTTGATAAACAATAGCATCAAATATATTTTGATATTTATTATTCTTATTAAGTTTAGAAAACGCCTTTATTTCATTCTCATAGACTTCATCAATTCTATACCTCGTAGGGCTGCTAAGTATTTGAAGATCACAATAGAGGGCCAAATCTTCTAATTGTTTTTGCTTAGAATATCCACCTTTTTTAGAAAGCCCCAAAGACTCACATAAGGGCCCATATTTTAATTCTTGGCCTTTAATTTCATTCATTTTTTCGGCCAAATTATCAGGAATGTTTTTCATCTTTTTTTCTCCATTTTTGTCTATTTGTCTATTTTTTGTGCTATACAATTTTAGAAAAAGGCGACGCACTTTTTCGTTAAGAAATTGTATTCCTAAAATATTTTTGTCTAAATTCATGTTCATATATAGATATATTACAGTATATGAACAAGAAAATAGACAAAAATATTTTTTTAAGTTTTTTCCTATCTATTTTATTACTTTTTTATGAACATGTCAAGTAAAATTAAAAATTTATTTTATTCTCCTTCAATTTATAAAAAATTTTTTCTATTAGTAATAAAAATATATATTTTATCTAATATAGCATATTAGAAGAGATTGTAATAAATATAAGCAAATATAATAATAAATATAAGAAAAATATATGAAAGAGATTGTTAGACTATGTATATTGGTTGCATGTGTCATGACTATTATAGGTATTGATTGTATGTGTCTGTTATATGTATCATGTTTGTTACATGTGTCTGTAAATTGGTTACATGTGTCTATGTGTGTATGACTACACGGGTTTTTTAATAGCAAACTAAACAACTCATCCCAAACAAGCCCCCATATTTTTATATAAATTGAACAAAACATTTGTAATTTTATATAATAATATACTATTATGATATAAAAATTTTAACAGGTGTTAAAAAAACTACCATATGGTGGCAAATGTGAAGTTTACTTCATACACATTACGGAATTATATTAAGTATTTAATACTCACTCACTCACTCACTATTATACACTTTTTCTTGCTTACATATCATATACAATCTATGCCCACACTATTTCCCATTTTCAAAAATCAAAGATCATTCCTTTCTTTCCTACTCTATCCTT